>Ga0114939_10000315_pt1 | contig 41498 bp, 27 predicted proteins | sample AshMeaCrysSpring_FD_87196 | JGI IMG/M metagenome (GOLD analysis project Ga0114939, IMG submission 87196) | Groundwater microbial communities from Big Spring, Nevada to study Microbial Dark Matter (Phase II) - Ash Meadows Crystal Spring | ecosystem: Environmental > Aquatic > Deep subsurface >...
TATTCGATAAAATCTGGGACACGCATATTATAAAATCCGTCGACGGTGGCCCTTCAGTATTATATATCGACCGGCATTTTATACATGAGGTTACCAGCCCGCAGGCATTTCAGGGCCTGGAAAATCGCGGCATACCCGTATTTCGCCCAAGACAGGTGGTTGCTACGGCCGACCATAATGTTCCCACACTGAACCAGCACCTGCCCATTGGCGAAGAACTGAGCCGCAAGCAGGTAAGCAGGCTGAAAGATAACTGTGAAAGACACCAGATTGAGTTATACGGGCTCGGTCATCCATTTCAAGGTATTGTGCATGTAATTGGCCCCGAACTTGGTGTAACGCAGCCGGGCATGACGATTGTATGCGGCGACAGCCATACGTCAACCCATGGTGCGTTTGGCACCATCGCTTTTGGCATAGGCACCAGCGAGGTAGAAATGGTACTTGCCACCCAATGCCTGATGCAAAGCAAGCCCAAGCAAATGCGTATAACCGTAGAAGGCACGCTTCAACCTGGCGTGGTTTCCAAAGACATTATTCTGCACATTATTTCCACGATATCGGCCAGCGGAGGCACCGGCTACTTTGTGGAATATGCCGGATCGGCAATACGTTCGCTGAGCATGGAAGCCCGCATGACCATTTGCAACATGAGCATTGAAATGGGCGCCCGCGGTGGTCTTATAGCCCCGGATGATACCACATTTAACTACATCAAAGGCAGGCAGTTTGCACCCACAGGCCAAAAATGGGAAGAAAGACTTGCATACTGGAAAAAGCTATACACCGATGCCGATGCCACGTTTGATATAGAGCTTCACATAAATGCTGCCGATATAGAGCCAATGATTACCTATGGCACCAACCCCGGCATGGGCATAGGCGTATCGCAACTAATACCCAATGAAGAGCAGGTAAACCCTGCCGATAAAAGCGGCCTCAACAAAGCCTTACAATACATGGGTTTACAGGCAGGCAACCCCATCAAAGGGCAAAAAGTTGATTATGTATTTATTGGCAGTTGCACCAATAGCCGCATTGAAGACCTGCGCATGGTGGCCAGCCTGGTACAAGGCAAAAAGAAAGCCGACAATGTAGAAGTGTGGGTGGTACCGGGCAGCAAGCAGGTAGAACAGCAGGCTCGTAAAGAAGGCATTGATAAAATATTTGAAAGCGTAGGCTTTATGCTCAGGCAGCCAGGCTGCTCAGCATGCCTTGGCATGAACGAAGACAAAATACCGGCTGGTAAATATTGCATCAGTACCTCCAACCGTAATTTCGAAGGTCGCCAGGGGCCCAATGCACGAACCTTTCTCGCCAGCCCGATGTCGGCAGCCGCCGCAGCTATCACCGGCAAAGTAACAGATGTACGTGAAATGCTTAATTAGTAACAAGAATATATCCTGCAATTACCAATTAGTGAAGAATATCAATCCTTACCAAGTAATCACTAATCAAATCAAACATCCGAAATCAGAAATCATAGATCATTGATCAAACATCCGATCCCGATAGCTATCGGGACAGCCATCAGAAATCCGCCATCATTTCTAGTCCCATGTCAAAGGCAATCACCATAATCCGAAGCACCGCAGTACCGCTACCAATAGAGAATATTGATACCGATCAAATTATTCCTGCCCGCTTTTTGAAAGCAACGAGCAGGGAAGGTTTTGGCAAAAATCTCTTTCGCGACTGGCGTTACGAGAACGACGACGACACCCAACCAAAAGCCGACTTCGTTCTGAACAACCCAACCTATAGTGGCAAGATCCTGCTTGCCGGCAAAAACTTCGGCTGCGGCTCGAGCCGCGAACACGCCGCATGGGCCATTAAAGATTATGGATTTGATGTAGTGGTGAGTTCATTTTTTGCCGACATATTCCGCAACAATGCCCTCAACAATTTTTTGCTGCCCATACAGGTGAGCGAAGAATTCTTGCAGCAATTGCTTCAGGTGGTCTTTGAGAATCCAGAGGCCAAACTTGTGGCTGATTTGGCCAACCAATCCTTAACCGTAGCCGGCACATTGCTTACTACCCAATTTGAGATCAATAACTATAAAAAGACCTGCCTGCTTAATGGATACGACGATATTGATTTCCTACTGAGCATCAAGAACGACATAGAAACATTTGAAAGAAACCGCAACGAAAAAGAACTTACAGCTTAATTTAAAACGCATAGCTTGCTATTACCATGCATAAAAAAATATCAATCATTGGAGGAGACGGAATAGGACCCGAGGTAACCGCGCAAAGCATTAAGGTGCTGGATGCTGTGGCATCTGTATTTGACCACCATTTTGAATACGACCATGCCCTGCTGGGAGCTGTAGCCATAGACGCCACCGGCTCTGCACTACCCGACGAGACAGTAGAAAAATCGCTCAACAGCGATGCAGTATTATTTGGCGCCTGCGGCGACCCCCGCTACGACAACGACCCCAATGCCAAAGTACGTCCCGAGCAGGGCATACTCGGCATTCGTAAAGCCCTGCAATTGTATGCCAACATCAGGCCTGTGAAAACCTGGCCTTCGTTGCACCATTTATCGCCACTCAAGAGCAAGCAACTCGAAGGCGTAGACCTGGTGATTTACCGCGAACTTACAGGAGGTATTTACTTTGGCAACAAGCACACCAGCGATGATGGCAACTACGCCAAAGATGAGTGCCCGTACAGCCGCCCCGAAATAGAACGCATCGCAAAACTTGCATTTGAATCGGCCAGGCAGCGCCGGAAAAAACTAACACTTATTGACAAAGCAAATGTGCTGGACACCTCGCGCCTGTGGAGGCGTGTAGTGAGGGAACTGGCAGAAGCAAATAGCGATGTACAGGTTGACTACATGTTTGTGGACAATGCAGCTATGCAGATCATCATCAACCCCGCGCAATTTGATGTAATGCTTACCGAAAATATGTTTGGCGATATCCTAAGCGACGAAGCAAGTGTACTGAGCGGTTCGCTTGGATTACTACCCAGTGCTTCGGTAGGCAGCGGTACAGCCCTGTTCGAACCCATCCATGGTTCGTACCCGCAGGCTGCAGGTAAGGATATTGCCAACCCGGTTGGTTCCATCCTGAGTGCTGCCCTTATGCTGGAATACTTTGGTATGCATGTGGAAGCGGGACTGGTAAGAGAAGCTGTAAACTGGACACTGCAAAATGCCTTTGTAACGAAGGATATCGACCCGGTCAATTTTTACTTTACATCAACCATCGGCGACCTGGTAAGTGATTATGTGTTTGGAAAAATACCCGATTCGGTCAACCAGGCAAACATTGAACTCAGAAAGTCGACAATTATCTGAGTACAGACAAGTTCTTTTATTTGATTATTTCAACCGGAGGCAATACATTCGTACTGCAGTAAATGCTTTTCATGCATAGCAGAAATACCATACATGCACTATCAGCAACAATCGCAATTATTATTGTGGTGGTAGTCATTATTATTCCTGTATGCACGGGAGGCGGTATCTGCTAAACACTTTTGTAATTTAGAAACAAACTGATAGCCCGCCTCCAAGAGAGGCGGGCATTTTTTTTATGGCTAACAACTACTATAACGACCATACGGTCATCTATCACAACGGGCTTTTTGTAAAGGCCCGCGATGCCCGTATAGACCTGTACAGCCAAACCATGCATTATGGCTATGGTGTATTTGAAGGCATCCGCAGCTACCGGCTTGCCAGCGGTGAAACAGGCATCTTTAAAGCCCGGCAGCATTTCGACAGGTTGCAGCAATCGGCCGCCGCACTTCATTTGCCCTACACGTATACAACCCCGCAACTAATTGAAGCCACCTATAAGGTGCTTTCTATCAACCATTTGCAGAACGCGTATATCCGCCCGCTCGTGTACGCACCTGCCAACATGACATTCGCACCCAACACGCATTCCCACATTGTGATTGAAGCATGGGAAATGCAGCCATTCCTGGGCGAACAACTACTGCGGGTGATGACCTCATCGTACCAGCGGCTCAACCCTAAAGGCTTTCATATGCATGCTAAAGTTTGCGGCCATTATGTAAACTCCATACTGGCAAGCCAGGAAGCTAAAAGAAACGGCTATGACGAAGCACTGATGACCGATAATGAGGGCAATGCTGCCGAAGCACCCGGTGCTAATTTGTTCTATGAAAAAGACGGCATCCTATACACGCCCGAATTAGGCAACATATTACCCGGCATAACAAGGGCAACCGTGCTGGAAATATGTGAAGCACTGGGAATAGAAGTATTAACAAAGAAAATTTCTGTAGAAGAACTAAAGCAGGCCGATACTGCCTTCTTCTGTGGCACGGCTGCAGAAATAATAGGGATCAAAAGCATTGATGATACAATATTTCCCGCGGCATGGGAATCCACGCTGAGTAAGCGCATTCAATACGCATATAAATGTTTAATAGCTGGATTGCCCATAGCCGAAACAGAAACACTGGTAGCATGATCAAACAAAATCAGAACTGATGAACAAGGAATTGAACAAATACAGCAAAACGATTACTCAAGACCCCACGCAGCCGGCGGCGCAGGCAATGCTGTATGGCATTGGCCTCACTACCGAAGACCTGGCAAAGGCACAGGTTGGCATTGTGAGCATGGGCTACGATGGCAACACCTGCAATATGCACCTCAACGACCTGGCAGCCGACATTAAGAAAGCAGTTTGGAGCAATGACCTCGTAGGCCTCATATTTCACACCATTGGCGTGAGCGATGGCATCAGCAATGGCACAGACGGCATGCGGTATTCGTTGGTAAGCCGCGATATTATTGCCGACAGTATTGAAACCGTTTGCGGTGCCCAATACTACGATGCGCTTATTGCCGTGCCTGGCTGCGACAAAAACATGCCGGGCTCCGTGATGGCTATGGGCAGGCTCAACCGACCCGCCATAATGGTGTATGGCGGCACCATAGCCCCGGGGCATTACAAAGGTGAAGACCTCAATATCATTTCTGCCTTTGAAGCCCTGGGCAAAAAAATGGCAGGGCAGCTTGACGAAGGCGATTTTCAGGCCATCATCCGCAAATCCTGCCCGGGCCCGGGCGCCTGCGGCGGCATGTACACGGCCAACACCATGGCATCGGCCATTGAAGCCCTTGGCATGAGCCTCCCCTACTCTTCCAGCAACCCCGCGCTAAGCCAGCAAAAGCGCGACGAATGCGTAGCCGCCGGAAAAGCCATCCGCCTGCTGCTCGAAAAAGATATCAAGCCTTCGGATATTATGACCATGGAGGCTTTTAAAAATGCACTCACTATTATCATGGTTTTGGGAGGCAGCACCAATGCCGTTTTGCATATGATTGCCATTGCCCACAGCGTGGGAATTACCTTAACGCAGGACGACTTTCAGCGCATCAGCAACAAGGTTCCGGTACTTGCCGACCTGAAGCCCAGCGGCAAATACCTGATGGAAGACCTGCACAACATTGGTGGCGTGCCTGCCGTTATGAAATACCTGCTGCAAAAAGGGCTGTTGCATGGCAATTGCCTTACGGTATCCGGCCAAACACTTGCAGAAAATCTTGAAACTGTACCGGACCTCGATTTTGATAGCCAGAAAATCATTTTCCCCTTAGAATCGCCATTAAAAGCTACGGGGCACCTGCAAATTTTGTACGGCAACCTGGCCACAGGTGGTAGTGTAGCCAAAATAAGCGGCAAGGAGGGCGAACGTTTTGAAGGGCCCGCACGGGTGTTCGACGGCGAGAAACACCTGATACAAGGCATAGAACAGGGCCGTGTAAAATCTGGCGACGTTGTTGTGATCAGGTACGTAGGTCCCAAAGGTGCGCCGGGCATGCCCGAAATGCTGAAACCTACTTCTGCCATCATGGGTGTAGGACTCGGAAAATCGGTAGCGCTCATTACCGATGGACGTTTTAGTGGCGGCACCCACGGCTTTGTGGTGGGCCACATTACACCAGAAGCTTTTGAAGGCGGAAACATAGCCCTGGTACAGGACGACGATATCATCACCTTAGATGCCACATCCAACAGCATTGTGCTGAATATTTCCGACGAAGAACTCATGCAACGCAAAGCTGCCTGGAAGCAACCGCCCCTGGCTGCCACCAAAGGCGCTTTGTATAAATATGCCAAAAGCACGTCGAGCGCCGCACAGGGCTGCGTAACTGACTCGTAAGGTTTATAAACATCACCATTTCTAAACAAACTGACATGGAAATAACCGCAACTATTCCCACTCCGCAGGCTGTGCAGGTAGCATATACTGCACAACCCGTGCAAGAAATATCAGGTTCTGAAATCGTTATAAGGGCTTTGCTCGGCGAGCAGGTTCAAACAGTGTTTGGTTACCCCGGCGGAGCCATCATGCCCATTTACGATGCGCTGTTCGATTATACCAACCAAATACAGCACATACTGGTACGTCACGAACAGGGAGGCATCCATGCTGCCCAGGGATATGCACGAACCTCAGGCCGTGTGGGTGTGGTATTTGCCACCAGCGGCCCCGGGGCAACCAACCTGGTAACAGGACTTGCCGACGCGCAAATAGACAGCACGCCTGTGGTATGCATAACGGGCCAGGTATTTGCGCACCTGCTAGGCACCGACGCTTTTCAGGAAACGGATGTGATAAACATAACCGCCCCCGTTACCAAATGGAACTACCAGGTAACCGATGCCTCGGAAATAGCCGAAACACTGGCCAAAGCGTTTTACATTGCCGCCAGCGGCAGGCCCGGACCCGTGTTGGTTGACATTACAAAAAATGCCCAACTGCAAAAAGTGCCTTATGCGGGGTATCAGAAGTGCAGGCATATCCGCAGCTACAGGCCGGCACCTTTTGTAAGGAGCGAATACATTGAAGCCGCAGCCAGGCTGATAAACGAAGCCGAAAGACCATATGTTATTTTTGGCCAGGGCGTTATACTGGGTAATGCCGAACAAGAACTGCAGGCGTTTCTCGAAAAATCGGGCATTCCGGCAGCATGGACCGTACTGGGCCTGAGCGCATTGCCTACCGACCATCCCCTGAACATGGGTATGCTGGGCATGCACGGCAACTACGGGCCTAACGTACTAACCAACGAATGCGATGTACTGATTGCCATTGGTATGCGCTTTGACGACCGCGTAACCGGGAGGCTCGATAAATATGCCAAACAGGCAAAAGTGATCCATCTCGATATTGACCCTGCAGAGGTAGACAAGAATGTAAAAGCCACCGTGCCTGTTTGGGGCAACTGCAAAGACACGCTGCCCCTGCTTACCAGCAAGGTACAGCCCCGAAGCCACACAGCATGGGTGCAGCGATTTAAAGACTTCAAGCAAAAAGAAACAGAAAAGGTAATTGAACCGGAAATGAAACCCGCTGGCGATGTATTGAGTATGGCAGAGGTTATACAATCGCTGAACGAAATAACCAAAGGCGATGCGGTTATCGTAACCGATGTAGGACAACACCAAATGGTAGCCTGCCGATATGCCAGGTTCAACCAATCGCGCAGCAATGTTACATCGGGCGGCCTTGGCACAATGGGCTTTGCATTACCCGCGGCAATAGGCGCCAAATACGGCGCTCCCAACCGTCAGGTTGTGGCCATTATTGGCGATGGCGGCTTCCAAATGACCTTGCAGGAACTGGGTACCATTATGCAATTTGGGGCGGTAGTAAAAATCATTATACTCAACAACAATTTCCTGGGTATGGTGCGGCAATGGCAACAGTTGTTTCACGACCATCGGTACTCGTCAGTAGACATTCAAAGTCCCGATTTTGTGATGCTGGCCAAAGCTTATGGCATTAATGGGCAAAGGGTGAACGACAGGGCCAACCTGAATAGCGCAATGGCAGTAATGCTTGAAAGCTCCGCTTCCTATTTGCTGGAAGTAATGGTAGGCAAGGAAAACAATGTATTTCCCATGGTACCGCAGGGCCGGGGTGTGGCCGAAATAGTACTCTCGGCCGACGAAGTTTAATTACACCAAAACGAAACACGATGACAAAGAAAGAATATACCATTACCGTTTACACCGAGAATCATATCGGGTTGCTTAATCGCATAGCCATTATATTCTCCAGGCGGAAAATCAACATTGAAAGCCTCAACACCTCGCCTTCCGAAATTGAGGGAATCCACCGCTTTACCATACTGATTCACGAAACAGAAGAAGTGGTAAAAAAGCTGGCCCGCCAAATTGAGAAGCAGGTGGAAGTACTGAAAGCCTACTACAACAACAACGACGAAATCATTTGGCAGGAAATGGCCTTGTACAAAGTACCCACCGATATCATTGCCGAAAAGGCCAAAGTGGAAAGACTGCTGCGCGAATACGGTGCCAGGGCTGTAGTAATAAGAAAGGACTACACCGTGTTTGAAACCACCGGCCACCGCGAAGAAACAGACAGGCTTATTACCGCACTTGAACCACTGGGCCTCATCGAGTTTGTACGCACCGCCCGCATCGCAATTATAAAAGCAAGCAGCGGCTTTCACGACAAGCTTAAAGAGTTTGAAGCTACCGAACCCGGCGAAGAAATTGTGGAAAACGAATACCTCAGCAAACAGGATGAGGTATTTGCTATGTGAGTTCTGGAGTTCGTGAATTCGGGAGTTCGAATTGTATATAAACTTCTAACCATACACTTTAATCATAACGCAATCATCATCAAACGATAATCATCAAACAAAACAACAAATGGCACAATTAAATTTTGGCGGCACGCTCGAAAATGTAGTTACCCGCGAAGAGTTTCCGCTGGCTAAAGCACAGGAAGTTCTGAAAGGCGAAACAGTAGCCGTAATAGGCTATGGCGTGCAGGGCCCGGGCCAGGCACTCAACCAGCACGACAATGGCATCAACGTAATAGTTGGCCAACGCAAAAACAGTAAAACCTGGGATAAGGCCATTGCCGATGGTTTTGTAACCGGCAAAACACTATTCGAAATTGAAGAGGCCCTGGAAAAAGGCACCATCATTTGCTACCTGCTTAGCGATGCTGCGCAAATGGAGCTTTGGCCTACGGTAAAAAAATACCTTACCCCCGGCAAGGCCTTGTACTTTTCGCATGGCTTTGGTGTCACCTTCAACGATCAAACCGGCATTGTACCACCGCCCGATGTGGATGTAATACTGGTGGCCCCCAAGGGTTCGGGTACATCGCTGCGCCGCATGTTTTTGCAGGGCCGCGGCCTCAACAGCAGCTATGCCATTTACCAGGATGCCACAGGCCGTGCATACGAACGGGTAATTGCACTGGGTATAGCCGTGGGCAGCGGCTACCTGTTTGAAACCAATTTCAAGAAAGAAGTGTACAGCGACCTCACCGGCGAACGTGGCACGTTGATGGGCGCCATCCAGGGCATTTTCGCTGCCCAATACCAGGTTCTGCGCGAAAGAGGACACACGCCCAGCGAAGCCTTTAACGAAACGGTGGAGGAATTGACGCAAAGCCTGATGCCCCTTGTAGCCGAAAACGGTATGGACTGGATGTATGCCAACTGCTCTACCACTGCACAGCGCGGCGCCCTGGACTGGTGGAAGAAATTCCGCGATGCCACCGCACCGGTGTTTAATGAATTGTACGACAGCGTGGCCAGCGGCAAAGAGTCGCAGCGCAGTATTGATAGCAACAGCCAGCCCGATTACCGCGCCAAACTGGAAGAAGAATTGAAAGAACTGCGCGAAAGCGAAATGTGGCAGGCCGGCAAAACAGTACGCAGCCTGCGCCCCGAAAACCAACCGGACAAATAACAACGCGTTTGGGCACCATAACACAGGCCACCACCTGCAGGCAATGCCATTTTTAGGTATTGCCTGCGTTTCCACAACCAGCATCATGCAAAGCCTAGCCGCATTACAGCATCTTGATATACCACGCGCAGCCGAACGCCTGAAAAAAGTGGTTCGCAAAACACCATTGCAATTCAACCATCACCTCTCGCGCAGGTATGGCTGCCAGGTATACCTCAAACGCGAAGACCTACAGGTAGTGCGCTCATATAAGTTGCGCGGAGCATACAATATGATGAGCCAGTTAACCGAAGAACAGGTGAAGCGGGGGGTGGTATGCGCCAGTGCCGGAAATCATGCGCAGGGATTTGCCTATAGCTGTATGCAACTCAACATCAGGGGTGTGGTGTTTATGCCGGTAATTACCCCCAGGCAAAAGGTAAACCAAACCATGATGTTTGGAGAAGATATGGTGGAAATCATACTGGCCGGCGACACCTTTGACGACTGCGCCGCCGAGGCCAAAAAGTACACCGTTAACAACAACATGATGTTTATTCCACCCTTCGATGATTATCGCATCATAGAAGGTCAAGGCACTGTAGGCAAGGAAATTCTCGACGACCTTTCTCAAATTGACTATCTCTTTTTGCCGGTAGGCGGTGGTGGGCTTGCAAGCGGAACCGGCCTGTGGTTTAAAACATGGAGCCCTGCCACCACCATTATTGGGGTGGAACCGGAAGGGGCATCAAGTATGAAAGAAGCGCTGCGCTGGGGCAACCCGGTGACCCTGGACGAAATAGACCGATTTGTGGATGGCGCAGCCGTAAAGCGGGTGGGCGATATCACTTTTGCCTACTGTCGCGAAGTGCTCGACGAAATGCACCTGGTGCCCGAAGGCAAAGTGTGTTCCACCATCCTGCGCCTGTACAACGAAGATGCCATAGTGGCGGAGCCCGCAGGAGCCCTGTCGATTGCAGCGCTCGACAGCTATGCCGAAGACATAAAAGGGAAAATCGTGGTATGCTTGGTTAGCGGCAGCAACAACGATATTGACCGCATGCCCGAAATAAAAGAACGATCGCTTCAGTACGAGGGGCTGAAACATTATTTCCTTATAAGCTTTGCCCAACGGCCTGGGGCACTTAAAGAATTTGTAAACAATGTACTGGGCCCGGGCGATGATATCACCCGCTTCGAATACATGCAAAAAACCAACAAAGAATCAGGACCTGCCCTGGTTGGCATTGAGCTGCAAAAACGCTCCGACTACGACTTGCTGCTGCATAAGCTGGAGCAATACCAAATAGACTACACAGAACTGAACAAAGACGACAAGTTGTTCAGCTACCTGGTGTGACAACGTTTGCGTGGATAAGATTTTAAGTATTTTGTAATTTTCTTGAAAATTCTTCATACTTTTATTCCGATTGCTTGCCTGGGAGAAACGAATCGGGTCATTTATTAATAGTTATCAACCGACAGTGAATATGGCGATCAATCAGGGACTGTATCATCCTTCGTTCGAGCACGATGCCTGTGGTATTGGGTTTGTAGCACACATCAGGGGCATCAAAAGCCACCAAATCATATCGGACGCGCTTACCGTGCTCGAAAACATGGAGCACCGGGGCGCCTGCGGCTGCGAAAACAACAGCGGCGACGGGGCCGGCATTATGATTCAAACCCCGCACGAATTTTTCTTTGAAGAATGCCTGAAACAAGGGGTGCACCTACCCCCATTTGGCAAATACGGCGTTGGCGTATTGTTTTTTCCGAAAAGCGTGGTACTTCGTGAAGCCTGCCGCGACACGTTTAACCGACTTGCCGAAAAGCTCGGCCTTCAAATACTTGCCTACCGCAAAGTTCCTGTAAACACAGAAGACATAGGGGTAACAGCCCTGTCGGTGGAGCCCGAAATAGAACAAGTTTTTATTGCATGCCCCGAAGAAATAAGCGATCCCCTCGCCTTCGAACGCAAGCTTTTTGTGCTGCGCAACCATGCCACGCATGTTATCAATCAAACCATTAAGCAGGATGCGGTGGGCTTTTACGTGGCATCACTAAGCTATAAGATGGTGGTGTACAAAGGGCAGCTTACCAGCATGCAGGTGCGCAAATACTTTACCGACCTCAGCAACAAAAGCCTCACCAGTGCCTTTGGCCTGGTGCACAGCCGTTTTGCCACCAACACCTTCCCCAGTTGGAAGTTGGCTCAACCATTCCGCTTTATTGCGCATAACGGCGAAATCAATACGCTGCAGGGCAACCTCAACTGGCTTCGCAGCAGTGAAAAAGGCTTCGTTTCGCCATATTTCAGCAAAGAGGAAATGGAGATGCTGCTACCGGCGGTAACCCCCGGCCAAAGCGACAGCGCCTGCCTCGACAACGTAATAGAATTGCTTACCCTTACTGGCCGCAGCCTGCCCCATGTAATGATGATGGTGATACCCGAAGCATGGGATGGGCATGAAGAAATGGGCCCGGTAAAACGCGCCTTCTACGAGTTTCACGCCTGCCTGATGGAGCCCTGGGACGGCCCGGCATCCATATCCTTTACCGATGGCAAAATGATTGGCGCCACTCTTGACCGAAATGGCCTGCGGCCCTCGCGATACTGCGTTACCAAAGACGACCGCGTTATCATGTCGTCCGAATCGGGCACCCTGCCGGTAGACCCCGCCAATGTGCTGGAAAAAGGACGATTGCAACCCGGCAAAATGTTTGTGGTTGACATGGAGCAGGAACGCATCATCAGCGACGAAGAACTGAAACAAAGCATCTGCAGCCAAAAACCTTATGCCGATTGGCTGAATAAATACAAGATCAGACTGGAAGAACTGCCCGAACCAAGGGTGATGTTTACTCACCTGGAGCACGACCAGATATTCAAGTACCAGAAAGCATTTGGATACAGCACCGAAGACCTCGACACAATTATTGCCCCGATGGCAACTGATGCCAAAGAGCCCGTAGGTTCCATGGGCACCGATGTACCGCTTGCCGTATTGAGCGATCAACCCCAACACCTGTCGAGCTACTTTAAGCAACTTTTTGCCCAGGTAACCAACCCACCAATAGACCCGATACGCGAAAGGCTGGTCATGAGCTTGGCCGCATTTGTGGGCAACAATGGAAACATATTGATTGAAGACCCGCTCAGTTGCCATACCGTAGCACTCAAGCATCCGGTGCTCAGCAATCACGAGTTGGAAAAAATACGTAGTATAGACACAGGCATATTCCAGGCCAAAACGCTTCAAATCTATTTCAGGGCCGATGGCAAACCCGGCTCGCTGAAAGCCGCGCTGGACAGGGTATGCCGCTACGCAGTAGATGCTGTGGAAGATGGTTTTGAAGTAGTAATACTAACCGATCGGGCTATCGACAGCGACCACGCTCCTATCCCTTCGCTGCTCGCCACCGCAGCCGTGCATCATCATCTTATCAGGAAAGGGTACCGCGGCAAAGTGGGCATTGTGGTAGAAGCCGGCGATGTATGGGAAGTGCATCATTTTGCCTGCCTGATAGGCTTTGGTGCTACAGCCATCAATCCTTACCTGGCCTTGAGCACCATTCGCGACATGAGAATTTCGGGCAAACTGGAATCCGACCTGAGCCCCGACGACTTGAAAAAGAATTATGTTAAAGCCGTATGCGACGGGCTGCTCAAAGTGTTCAGTAAAATGGGTATCAGCACCCTGCAATCGTACCAGGGAGCCCAGATATTTGAAATTATCGGCATCCGTAAAGAGGTAGTGGATCAATACTTTGCCGGCGCCGTGAGCCGCATCGAAGGCCTTGGCCTCGACGAAATAGCCAAAGAGGTATTAGCCAAACACTACCTTGCCTTCAGCCGCAAGGATATACCGGTGGACCGGCTGCCTGTAGGCGGTATTTACCAGTGGAAACGCAAAGGCGAATTTCACCTGTTTAACCCCAACACCATACACCTGCTGCAATACAGTACGCGGCAAAACGACTATGCCACATTTAAAAAATACAGCAAACTGGTAAACGACCAAACGCAGAAGGCGGCAACGCTGCGCGGCTTGCTGCAGTTTCGCAAACTGAGGCCTTCCGTCCCAATTGACGAGGTAGAACCTGTTGAAACGATCTTGAAGCGTTTTGCTACCGGAGCCATGAGTTTTGGCTCCATCAGTTGGGAGGCGCATACCACGCTGGCCATTGCCATGAACCGCATTGGCGCTAAAAGCAATACCGGCGAAGGCGGCGAAGATGAAGCACGGTACACCCCACTGGCTAATGGCGACAGTATGCGCAGCGCCATTAAGCAGGTGGCCAGTGCCCGTTTTGGGGTAACGAGCCAGTACTTGACGGAGGCCGATGAACTGCAGATAAAAATGGCGCAGGGAGCCAAGCCCGGCGAGGGTGGACAGTTGCCCGGGCATAAGGTGGACGAATGGATTGGGCGGGTGCGGCACTCCACGCCGGGCGTTGGCCTCATTTCGCCTCCGCCCCACCACGACATATACTCCATTGAAGACCTGGCACAACTGATTTTTGACCTGAAAAATGCCAACCGCAGGGCACGCATAAGTGTAAAACTGGTGAGCAAAGCAGGCGTAGGCACTATTGCCGCCGGTGTTACCAAAGCAAAAAGCGATGTGGTTCTTATATCGGGGCATGATGGCGGTACCGGTGCTTCGCCCGTAAGTTCCATCAAGCATGCCGGGTTGCCATGGGAACTGGGCCTTGCCGAAACGCATCAAACGCTGGTAAAAAACAAGTTGCGCAGCCGCGTGGTGGTGCAGGCCGATGGACAGATGAAAACCGGCCGCGATATTGCCATTGCCACCCTGCTGGGCGCTGAAGAATGGGGCATAGCAACCGCCGCCCTTGTTGTGGAAGGCTGCATTATGATGCGCAAGTGCCACCTCAACACCTGCCCGGTGGGTGTAGCCACCCAGGATCCCGAACTGCGCAAACGCTTTGCCGGCAATGCCGACCACGTGGTAAATTTCTTCCATTTTATTGCCCAGGAATTGCGTGAAATAATGGCCGAACTGGGCTTCCGCACCATTACCGAAATGGTGGGACAGGTAGAGTACCTGCAAATGCGCGATGGAATTGAACACTGGAAATACAAAAGCCTTGACCTGAGCAGCATACTGTACAAAGAGCCCAACAGCATCTACACGGACCTGCACTGCTCCGAAGAACAAGACCACGGCCTGGCCAATGTGCTGGACTGGGAACTACTGGAAGCAGCACAGCATGCCCTGGACAATGGCACGCCAATAAAAGCAACATTCAAAATAAAGAATACCGACCGCACGGCAGGCACCATATTGTCCAATGAAATTACCCGTAAGTATGGAGCCGCAGGGCTGCCTTTCAATACCATCCACTTTAAGTTTGCCGGCACTGCAGGGCAAAGCTTTGGCGCCTTTAATAGCAATGGAGTAACGCTGGAACTGGAAGGAGATGCCAACGACTATTTTGGCAAAGGACTCAGTGGGGCTCAACTGATAGTTTACCCCGATGCCAACGCTTCTTTTGTGCCCGAAGAAAATATTATCATTGGCAATGTTGCGTTTTATGGCGCCACATCGGGAAGGGCATTTATAAGAGGCAAAGCCGGCGAAAGATTTTGCGTACGCAATTCCGGCGCCGAAACAGTGGTGGAAGGAGCAGGCGATCATGGGTGCGAATACATGACGGGTGGCAGGGTGATAATTCTGGGCGAAACAGGAAGAAATTTTGCGGCAGGCATGAGCGGTGGCATCGCCTATGTGTACGACCCGGCCAACCAATTTGCAGGCAGATGCAATACCGAAATGGTGGACCTGGAAGGCTGCGACATCGAAGATGCCGAATATGTAAAAAGCATGCTACAACTGCACCTGGCGCACACAGGAAGTTCAGTGGCAAAATACATTTTGAGCGATTTCGATTCGGCACTGCAAAGCATTGTGAAAGTATTTCCGCGAGACTTTAAGAAAGCCTTGCATGCAAAGAAAACTGCACAACAAAAGCAAACCATGCCTTAACCGCATTTGCCAAAACGTATTCATCAATACATTTTATTAATAATACGTAAATCAGTATGGGCAAACCAACCGGATTTATAGAGTTTACCCGTCAGTTGCCGGACAAAAGGCCTGCCACTGAACGCAAAATGAATTATCGCGAATTTGTGGAGCGGTACGAAGAGGCCACGCTGAACAAGCAGGCAGCCCGCTGTATGAATTGCGGCGTACCCTTTTGCCACAGCGGTTGCCCGTTGGGAAACGTGATACCGGAGTTTAACGATGCCGTGTATCGCAAAAACTGGTACGAGGCTTATGAAATACTCACCTCTACCAACAATTTTCCGGAGTTTACTGGGCGTATTTGCCCGGCGCCCTGCGAAACCGCCTGCGTGCTGGGAATTAACCAGCCGCCGGTGGCAATAGAAGAAATAGAACGCCACATTATTGAAATAGCTTTCGACAAAGGGTATGTAAAACCGCGTGTACCCAATATGCGCAGCGGCAAAAAAATAGCAGTAGTGGGCAGCGGCCCAGCAGGTTTGGCGGCGGCAGCCCAGCTAAACAGCGCCGGGCATTCGGTTACGGTATTTGAACGCGATGAAAAGGCAGGCGGCCTGCTACGCTATGGTATACCTGATTTCAAATTGGAAAAATGGGTAATAGACAGGCGCATAAACCTGATGGAAGAAGAAGGCATTAAGTTTCGTTGCAATACAAATGTTGGCACCGACCTTACGCTTGGCGACCTGTTGCGAGAGTTTCATGCCATTGTGTTGGCTGGTGGAAGCACCATACCACGCGACCTGAATGTACCGGGCAGGCAGCTGAAAGGCGTTTATTTTGCTATGCAGTTTTTGAAGCAGCAAAACAAGCGGGTAGATAATCCCAACCGCAATTTGCTTAGCGAAAAAGGCTTTGCCGGCAGCAATTGGGCGGAAGAAATTATGGCAACCGGCAAAAACGTTGTAATAATTGGCGGCGGCGATACAGGTAGCGACTGCGTAGGCACAAGCAACCGCCATGGTGCAGCCAGCGTAACCCAGTTTGAACTGCTGCCTAAACCACCCGAAGGCCGTACCCCCAATATGCCCTGGCCCACCTACCCCATGGTACTAAAAACCACCAGCAGCCACGAAGAAGGATGCGAACGCCAATGGGCGGTAAACACAAAAGAGTATATTGGCGATGAAAACGGAAACCTGAAAGCCCTGCGCATGGTGGACCTGGAATGGAAGAGGAGTAGCGATGGGCGATCGGCAGGCTTTAGCGAAGTGCCTGGTAGCGAAAAGGTTATACCCTGCGAACTTGCATTGCTGGCTATGGGCTTTGTGCATCCCCAGCACGAAGGCATTGTAGAAGACCTGGGTATTGAACTGGACGAAAGAGGAAATGTAAAAGCTTCTGAAACAGGATTTCAAACTACTATACCCAAAATTTTTGCCTGTGGCGATATGCGGCGCGGGCAGAGCCTTGTGGTGTGGGCAATCAGCGAAGGCCGCGAATGTGCCCGAAAAGTTGACGAATACCTGATGGGTAACTCTTGGTTGGAATCCAAAGAAAGCAGCCTGTTTCAAGCCACTTTGTGACACTAAATATTTGATAAGCAACCGAATAGCTTGCTTTTTATGATCAATTCACATTAATATTATAAATATCTTAATTATTTTTAAGCATTATGGGTTACAATAGCTATTTTTATGTTATTAAATACATATAGTATCAGATTTAATAATTAACACGAAACCACAAAAATCTACTGGCATGATTAAGAGAAGCTTGAAACAGGTAGCGCCCTTTTCCATCCTGGCACTGGTGGCGCTTGCATCCATTTTTGTAAAACCAACTGCTGATTTTGACGGTAGCGGTGCCTACTCTAGCTCTGATATAGCATGGATTCTGGTGGCCACAGCCCTGGTTTTCCTGATGACTCCCGGCCTGGCTTTTTTCTATGGCGGCATGGTCCATCGTAAAAACGTGATATCTACCATGATCAAAAGCGTGGTAGCGGCCGGTATTGTGGGAGTGCTTTGGATTGTGGTAGGCTTCAGCCTGTCGTTTGGCACGTCAAAAGGTGGCTTCATTGGCGACCCAACCACATATCTGTTTTTCAGGAATGTAAATTCTGGGGAGCCCTGGTCGCTTGCGCCTACAATTCCAAAATCGCTTTTTGCGTTTTTCCAGCTAATGTTCGCCATCATTACTCCGGGCCTGGTGGTAGGTGCTGTGGCCGAACGCATTCGCTTTACTGCCTACATTTTGTTTATAGCCCTCTTCAGCCTGCTGGTATACGCACCATTGGCCCACTGGACATGGCACCCCGATGGTTTCCTGTATAAAATGGGTGTACTCGACTTTGCCGGGGGCACGGTAGTACATATTAGCGCTGGCTGCGCAGCCCTGGCGGGCGCCATGGTACTTAAACCCCGCAAGAGTAAACTCTTACAAGAAGATGTGCCACCGGCCAACATTCCGTATGTACTTATCGGAACCGGCTTGTTGTGGTTTGGCTGGTTTGGCTTCAACGCCGGTTCGGCCCTTGGCGCCAACGCCCTTGCGGTCACTGCCTTTGCAACTACTAACACAGCCGCCGCTGCAGCCGGCTTGTCTTGGATGTTCTTTGATGTGCTCCGTGGCAAAAAGCCTTCTGTAATAGGATTCTGCATTGGGGCTGTTGTAGGCCTGGTAGCCATTACCCCTGCAGCAGGCTTTGTGGCCATTCCGCAAAGCATCTTTGTTGGCACCCTGGCCGCCCTCATCAGCAACGTGGCTGTTTACTTCAAATCCAAATCGAGGCTCGACGACACGCTCGATGTATTTCCCTGCCATGGCATTGGCGGTATCGTGGGCATGCTTTTGACAGGCGTATTTGCCACCAAGGCAGTAAATGGCGCCGGAGCAGATGGCCTGCTGTACGGCAACAACGCCTTTTTCTTCACCCAGCTCAAAGGCATGCTCATAGCCGTAACTTTCAGCTTTACCCTCTCGTACGCCATATTCAAATTTATCAATTACATCCTGCCCCTTCGGGTGAGCAGCGAAGATGAAGAAATGGGTCTCGATGCCTCACAGCACAACGAAAAGTATGTACAGGGTACGCTGCTGCTGCACAGTAATGGCAAACTCACCGAAAAAGAAGCTGCCGACATGGAGCTTTAATGGAGCAATACAACCAAATTCTAACTAAGCAGAACGTATCCGGCTGCTGGCACGGCCAGGTGCGTTCTTACCCAAAGCAACCAGGACTTTCACATTAAAAAAAGGTACAGCAGTACCAGGCTTCTGGCAAAGCCTGTGCTGTACCCTTTGTTCACATTAAAAATGCAATACAATGTTACGAAACTTTCTGACTGCCGCCCTTCTGCTGGGCGCAACCACCGTGGCAATAGCCCAGGACAGTGCAACCGCTGAAACCTCCTCCCCACTTGGCATTTCCGGCTTTGTAGACGTATATTTCCGTTACGATTTTGCCAAAACCAAGGCCAATAATTTTACCAGTTTCACAAATAGCCACAACAGTTTTGAACTGGGGATGGCCTCGTTGAAACTTGACCACAGCTTTGGCAAAGTGGCCGTAGTAGCAGACCTTGGATTTGGCAAAAGGGCGCAGGAATTTTCGTACAACGAAACGGACATTGTAGCGTCCATCAAGCAGTTGTACGTAAGCTATTCCGTAAGCGAGTGGCTTAAGTTTACCGCAGGCAGTTGGGCAACCCATGTAGGCTACGAACTGGTAGATGCCCCTGCCAACCGCAGCTACAGCATGAGCTACATGTTTTCGTACGGGCCGTTTTCGCATACAGGCCTTAAAGCCGACCTTACTTTTGGCAAACATGGCTTTATGGTGGGTGTGTCCAACCCTACTGACTATAAATCGGCGCCTCTTGACTCCAAAAAATATCTTCTTGCTCAATATAGTCTCGCAGCCACCGACAATCTCAAATTCTACTTGAATTATGTTGGCGGCGAGCGCCCCTCCGACTCGGCGCAGACCAACCAAATAGACCTGGTAGCAACGGCTCAGCTCAGCGATAAATTCAGCGTTGGCCTTAATGGTTCCTATTTTACTTCCAAGCTGCCCGAAAAAACCCGCTCTTTTTCTATTGACAAAGAAGCTACGAGTGCATGGTGGGGCTCGGCACTTTACCTGAGCTATGACCCCAGCGCCAAATTTGGCCTCACCCTGCGCAGCGAGCTGTTTAACGATGCAGACCAAAGCAACGTATTTGCCTCAGCAGATGCCGGCGGAAAAATATTCGCCAATACTCTTTCAGGCAATTTCAGGCTCGGTCCCCTTGTCATCATTCCTGAGTTCCGCATAGAAAATGCCAGTCAGAGAATTTATGTAGATGAAAACGGCAAACCAACCAAGTCGGCAGCAAGTGCACTGGTAGCCGCCGTTTATACGTTTTAGTATACAATTACTCTTGCAACAACCATCCGAGAGCGATCCCACAGGGTCGCTCTTTTTTCATACATCAAACGAAACGGCACCAATCCTAAATAACTTCTATAGTTTATGGCCATTTCGTAAAAAGTATAAAACATCCTTACATTCGCATAATTGTGAACAGCTACCCGCTATATCAATTGTTCAGCTGCCTGGCCATTACAGCCGGCGATACCCGCATTTTGATAGTGTCTTCTACTACAGGCACCATTATTACAACCCGTTGAGGGTTGTACTTTTTCCATATCACCAATTTAGGGCGCGGCCCATGCACATCACAGCCAACTGTGTACCTTTCAACACGCAAATAATCCTTACCAAGCACCATACAATATGAGAGTTCTGAAATTTGGTGGAAGTTCCGTTGCCAACTCAACCAATATTAAAATTGTAACCGAAATAATATCCGACCATGCACAACGCCCCGCGCTGGTAATAGTAAGCGCCCTCAGCGGCATTACCGATCAACTTATTAAGGCAGGTACCCTCGCTGCAAGCGGCAACGAACAGTACAAAGAGGTGCTTACCGAAATAGAAAACCGGCACCTGGAAACAACCCGAAACCTGGTGCCCGTTACTAGCCAAAGCGCCATTCTGAGCCAGGTAAAGCAATACTGCAACGAGTTGGAGGACATATTGGAAGGCGTATTTCGCCTGCAAGAACTGTCGCCCCGCACAAACGATCGCATCATTGCCTTTGGCGAACTTCTTTCGTCCAAAATAATTTCGTCGTATTGGCGAGCCATGGGCATGCAGCATGCCTGGATAGATTCCAGGCAAGTAGTTAAAACGAACAGTAACTACGGATATGCAGAAGTGAACTTTGAAGAAACCAATTTGCGCATCAAAGAATTTTTAAGGGCCAGCGAAGAACATCTGTTTCTGGCCCCTGGATTTATTTCCAGCAATGCTGATGGGCAAGTGACCACCCTGGGCCGCGGCGGTTCGGACTATACCGCCTCGCTGTACGCGGCAGCCCTTGACGCTGATGCGCTGGAAATATGGACCGACGTAAGCGGCATAATGACGGCCGACCCACGGTGGGTGAGCCATGCAAGGCCCATCCCCCATATTTCGTACCAGGAGGCTATGGAACTCTCGCACTTTGGCGCCAAGGTCATTTACCCGCCCACCATAGCACCAGTTATGAAGCGCAACATACCCGTGTGGGTAAAAAACACTTTTGCCGCAAACGACTATGGCACCCTCATTGAACAAAAAACCAGTGAAGCCGGCGACATTATTCGTGGTATTACCAGCATATCCAATATTTCGTTGCTGAGCCTGGAAGGCAGTGGCATGGTAGGCATACCCGGCTTCAGCAAACGCCTGTTCGAAAGCCTGGCTTCGCAACAGATCAACGTAATTCTGATTACGCAAAGCTCCTCGGAACACAGTATATGCGTGGGCATCAACGGTACAGATGCGGCAAAGGCAAAAAGCGTGGTAGATGCAGCATTTGAATACGAAATACGGATCGGAATTCTAGAACCCTTACAAGTAGAAAATCACCTGAGCATTGTAGCACTTGTTGGCGATCGTATGAAAAGCCACACCGGTGTAAGCGGGCAAATGTTTGGCGCGCTCGGCCGCAACGGCGTAAATGTACGGGCCATTGCACAAGGCTCATCAGAGCGCAACATATCGGCTGTCATTTCGTCCAATGACGTAAAGAAGGCCGTAAACGTGCTGCATGAAGCCTTTTTTGAAGAAGTGTACAAGCAATTGAATGTGTACCTGGTGGGCGTGGGCAATGTGGGCAGCAGGCTGCTGGGGCAAATAGCATTGCAGCAAGCTTTTCTTGCTCAAAATCTCAAGCTCAACCTGCGCGTTGCCGGCCTGGCCAACAGCCGAAAAATGTATTTTGCCGATGAAGGTGTGCACCTGGACAACTGGAAAGAAATGCTGGACAAAGGTGACCCATATACGCTAGACGCCTTTACCCAAACTATTGTGCAAAAGAACTTGCGCAACAGTGTATTTGTAGATGTAACAGCCAACGATACTGTGGCGAGCGCATACAAAAGCATGCTGGTAAAAAGCGTGCATGTGGTGGCCTGCAACAAGGTAGCAGCTTCATCAGCATACATACATTATAAGCAACTTAAATCGCTGGCACGGGAATATAACGCCTCGTTTCTGTTTGAAACCAACGTAGGCGCCGGGCTGCCGGTAATAGGCACGCTGAACGACCTGGTAAAAAGTGGTGACAAGGTGAACAAAATAGAAGCCGTACTGAGCGGTACCCTCAATTATGTATTTAACAACTACCGCGCCGAGGAGCCTTTTGCCTCCATTGTGCGCCGGGCGCAAGATGAAGGCTACACCGAGCCCGATCCCCGGCTGGACCTTGGCGGCACCGATGTGATGCGCAAAATTCTCATCCTGGCCCGGGAAGCCGGATACCAGCTTGAAATGGCCGAAATTGAGAATAACGGCTTTTTACCGGCATCGTGTTTTGAGGGTACCGTGGATGATTTTTATGCCGAAATGCTAAAGCATGAAGAGCATTTTAAAACCCTATACCAAGCCGCTCACGACCAGGACTGCAAGCTGAAATTTGTAGCTACTTTCAGCGATGAAAAAACCTCGGTAGGCCTGCAGCATATACCCACCTGGCACGACTTTTATCACCTGTACGGCAAAGACAATATTGTGCTGTTTTACACACAGCGCTACCCCGAGCAGCCGCTGGTAGTAAAGGGCGCAGGTGCAGGCGCCGATGTAACCGCCTCCGGCGTATTTGCCGATATTATCAGAATAGCAAGTGTGTAATATGGCTACCACAAAAATAGTAACAGCCTATGCCCCGGGCACCGTGGCCAACATGGTATGCGGGTTCGATATACTGGGCTTTGCGCTGCACGAACCTGCCGACCAAATGACACTAAGCCTAAGCGACAAGCCAGGCATCGTTATAGCCCCCGATGAGGAATACCATTTGCCTACTGAACCGGAGAAGAATGTAGCCGGAGCATCATTGATTGGCATGATGGAAGCATGGGGCCAACCTATTGGCTTTGAGCTAACCATGAAAAAAATGATAAAACCTGGAAGCGGAATAGGCTCCAGTGCTGCAAGTTCGGCAGGTGCCGTTGTGGCCGCCAACCACCTGCTGGGCAATCCATTTAGCAAGGAGCAACTGGTACAGTTCGCCATGTTTGGCGAAAAAGTGGCCAGTGGTGTAAAACATGCCGACAATATAGCCCCCTGCATTTACGGCGGCGTTACCCTGGTAAGGTCTATACTACCTCTCGATATCATTTCGCTGCCCTCGCCAAACTTATTTGTAAGTATTGTGCACCCGCAAATAGAAGTGCGTACAGCCGATGCACGTGCGGTACTCAAGCACACCATACAACTTAAGAGCGCCATTAAGCAATGGGGCAATATTGCCGGGCTGGTAGCGGGCCTTATGAAGCACGACTACGACCTGATAGGCCGATCGCTCGAAGACCATATTATAGAGCCTGTTCGCAGCATACTCATACCCGGCTTTGACGATGTAAAGAAGCGCTGTAAGGAAGCCGGGGCGTTGGGCGGCGGCATATCGGGCTCGGGGCCAAGCATTTTCATGCTAAGCAAACAGGAAGATACGGCAAAACAAGTGGGCGCAATTATGGCCGATGTTTACACCCGACTAGGCATTGACTACCACGTATATGTAACCACCATTAACCAGCAGGGCATCCGCCTTGCATAGCCATCGTGCATGAAGTTTTACAGCTTAAACAGGCAGGCGCCACTCGTTGACTTTGAAACCGCTACCGTACTGGGGCAGGCGCCCGATAAAGGACTGTACTTTCCGGAGTATATCCCACAGTTCGCCTATACAGTACAGCAGTTGAAAGTACTGCCTGCAGATGAACTTGCCTGGCAGGTAATGCAGCCCTATGCAGGCGACTGCATTCCCGAAGTTGAACTGCGCCGCATAGCTGCCGAATCCATCAGCTTTCCCTTTCCGCTGGTGAAATTAACCAATCGTATCAGCACCCTCGAGCTCTTCCACGGTCCTACCCTTGCCTTTAAGGATGTGGGAGCCAGGTTTATGAGCCGCTGCCTTGGCTATTTTAACCGGCACAACAGCCGCCTGGTTACCGTACTGGTGGCTACCAGCGGCGATACCGGCGGGGCTGTAGCCAATGGATTTGAGGGCGTGGAGGGCGTGGAAGTAATTATACTGTACCCCAGCGGCAAGGTGAGCCCAGTGCAGGAACTGCAACTTACCACCTGCGGCCACAACATAACGGCACTGGAAGTAAACGGCGTATTCGACGATTGCCAGGCTATGGTGAAGCAGGCTTTTATGGATGCTGACCTAACCGGACGCTACCAGCTTACATCGGCCAACAGTATAAACGTAGCCCGCTGGCTGCCACAACAGCTTTACTACCTGCTGGCCTGGCAGCAATGGCAGTATGACATGCCGCCCGTAATATGCGTACCCAGCGGTAATTTTGGTAATATATGCGCCGGTATGCTGGCGGCCAAGAGTGGTATGCCTGCACACCATTTTATAGCAGCCTGCAATGCCAACGATGTAATACCCCACTACCTGCTTACCGGCCTTATGAAGCAGCAGGTCGCCATTGCCACTATCAGCAACGCCATGGATGTAGCCTTGCCCAGCAATTTTGTTCGCATATTGGAAATGTATGACAATAATAAGGTCGCACTTAGGGCCAACCTGAGCGGAGCATCCATAACTGACGATGCTACCCGCCAAACCATAAAAAGAGTTTACACCGAAACAGGCTACACCCTTGACCCCCATGGCGCCGTAGGTTACCTTGCCCTGCACCAATACCTACAGGCGATCCCCGGCACCAAAGGTTATTTTTTGGAAACAGCCCACCCGGTTAAGTTTCCGGAAGTGGTGGAGCAAATGACGGGCAAAGCTCCCGGGGTGCCTGAAATTGTGAAGCCTCTGTTGCTGAAAGAAAAAAGAAGCATTCGCTTAGCAGCAAGCTACGATGCCTTTAAGCAATGGATTCTGGCAAGATAAGTAACCCATTTTAAAAGCCCTTGCGAAACAAACTGCCACAACCCGTTTGCAAAAAGTGTTCCAGCGGTATTTCTTCCTGTTTAATGAAGCCTTGCGTTGGCAAGGTGCCCCGTGCTACCATTTCTACCACGGCTACCAGCGAGGCCGCGGTGGTCCAGCTAATGGCACGCCACTCTTTGCCTTTGATGGTTATGGGGTGGTAAGCCTGAAAGAATTCTTCGCGGGCTATCTTATCGCCCTGCCAGCCTTCCACAGCGGCGTACACGTACACCACATCCTCGCGCACGGGTGGCTTGGCATCTATCAATATCTGCTCTATCAGTTCGCGCTTTTCCTTTAAGATAAGCTCGTATAGCAAAAAACGCATGAGTTTGCAGTGCCCGGGATAACGAATGGTTTTGTAGTTGAGGGTATCTACGCGACCTTCCAATGTTTCGCACATAGTACCTAGCCCGCCGCTTGTTACAAAAGCCTCCAGTTCCTGGCCTTCTATATTTATCACCTCCAGCCCGTCAAGCGAGGGCACCATTTTGCGTACCCCATTGTGTATGGCTTCCGCATCGTTTATGTATTCGTTTATTACCCCTGCCGGCGACCAGGTAATGGAATATCCCAACTGACCGTTGGGGTATCGGGGCAGGGCGCCTACCCGCAGTTCCACATCGCGCAGGCGGGTAAACTGGTTATACAGGTATGCTCCTACGATGCCTATAAGCCCAGGCGCCAGGCCGCACTGCGGCGCCATCACACCTTTGGAGGTGGTCGCCATTTGCCGAATAGCTGTAGTAGTCGGTACATCTTCGGTAAGGTCAAAATAATGAATACCCAGGTTATAAGCCGCTACGGCTATAGGCAAATTGAGGTTGTAAGGCAAACAACTCACCACAGCTTCTTTACCCTGTAATGCTGATTCAATAAAGGTGCCATCGTGTACATCGCCAGTGAGTACATCAAATGGCACATTGGTATACGGAAGCTGTCGATCAATACCGGTAACTTGAAAAATATCGCTGAGCAGGGTGCCCACCAGCGAGCCTACCTTACCCAGGCCTACTACTGCAATGTTGCGCATAGTCAATATTAATTATATGGAGACACCGACAAAAACACGAGGCGCCTCAATCTTTAAAAATAAACGTTGATTGAAGGAGAAAGTAACACAGGCGTACCAGCCTTGCAAGGAGTCCTCATGGCACATTGGCACAAGCGCTTCGCATGTAAGCCAACCAGGATTGCTGAATATGGTAGCATTCGTTCATGGTGACAAACCGATGATCAAATATAAGGCATTATGGCGTTTGCCCCTTACCCTACAAAGGCCTAAACACCAGGCATACCGGTTGCTTCACCCGCAGGCGTTGTCCGGTATCGGTAAGCAGGCCGGTAGCCGCATCGCGCCAGAATACCACAATGGTGTCGGAGTTTTGATTGGCCGCCAACAGCCAGTTGCCCGAAGGATGGATGGTGAAATTGCGTGGTGTGTTACCCATGGTATATGTGGCGCCTGCTTTGGTAAGCCTGCCCGATTTTTCATCAATCTGATAAATAGAAATCATGTTAGCATCGGCGCGGTGTGAGGCATACAGGAAACGTCCGTCGGGGCTAACGTGAATATCGGCGCTGCCTGGCTTTTTGCTTACCATGTCGCTTTTGATGGTTTGCAACAGCGCGATGGCCTTTTTACGAAAACCATGAACGGTTACATTGCCCGACAGCTCTTCTATTACATAAAACACTTGGAGCTTGGGATGAAACGCAATATGCCGGGGGCCTGCACCCAAAGCGGTTTTTATGGCAACCACGTTGGCGGTATCCAGGGGCGTTGCATTTTTAGGATTGTACGCATAGGCCTGCACCATATCGGTACCCAGGTCGGCGGTTACCACATACTTTTCCTTTGGCGCAAAAATGGCGGTATGGCAATGCGCTTCACTCTGCCTTTCGGCATTTACGCTACTGCCTACATGCTGAATTACCTGGGCAGCAGGCAGCACCATGCCATTATTGTCAATAGGCAGGGCTGTTAGCGAGCCACTACTGTAGTTAGCCACCATCACGTGGCGCCCCTTGCTGCTGATACTGATGTAGCAGGGGTTCATGCCGCGGGTAGGCACGGGCTCAGCATTCAGGGGCGTCCATTTGCCCGTAGCGCGGTTTAGGGAAAAAGAACGCACGGCGCCTCCGTTGTTTTCGTTTACGGAGTACAATTTGTCGTTGCCTTTATTAAGCGCCAGGTACGATGGGTTTTCGGCCGACAGCGAATCTACCAGATGAAGCGCACCGGTTTGCATATTAAACCGAGCTAAGTAAATGCCATGGCTACCACCCAGGCGGGTATAGGTGCCTATAATGAGTTCTTCTGAATTTTGCGCATTAGAAACGAAACAGGCGGAAGCCACTCCAAAGAAAACGGCTGCTGCGAATATCCCCTTCATATTTTCTACAGATTATAATTTTTTCAAAGGCCTAAAAACAAAGCCCTATAGATTTAACAACCTCTGGCAAGGTATGTACAAAGCATGGCACACTTACAAAAAAAGCCCTGCATTTCTGCAAGGCTTTCTCTATTCGTTATGTACTAATGCACTTTATACTTACTCCTGTTTTCCGCGCTGGGACACCCAAAGTTCAAAAATTGAATAATTTAGCCAGGTAGCGTTGTTCCTCGGTATTGATTAGTAGTTTGGACATTGGTTGTTTTGAGTGAGGTAATATGGCTTCTACTTGGTAAATGGTTTTAGCGATTTCAATTGCCTTTTCAGGAGTTAGACCTGATTTTTTTTCTTTCAGGAGCCTTTCCAACTCTTTGTATAGCTTGTAGGCAACAAAAGCTATGCAAACATGTGCTTCAATTCGCCCTTTTAGCCGGTGGTAGAACGGTCTTATTTTGATTTCCGATTTTGCTACAAGAAAAGCTTTCTCGATTTGCCATAAATAGCCATAGTTGGTAATGATTTCTTCTTTTGATAAGGCACAATTGGTAACATATCCCTTCAACCCATCCCATTTTTTATCGTCTTCTACCTTGGCTTCATCCAGTGTTATCGTTACTTCTCCTTCGAGCTTTAAAAATCGATTGTAGCTCTTGTTGTTTACCTGTTTCTTGGGAAGCTTCCCGGTCTCTATGAGTTTGCTGAGTTTTCGAACCCCTCGTTCTCTGTTCATTGCGTCTTTGACAGCCCTGGAAGAAGAGTAGCTAATGATCAATCGATTGATTTCATCTTTTTGCAATTCGGCTATTTCGCCATTGGACAAGGCCAATTTCAGAAGCTCCGACTTTATTCGGTCTGACTCGTTTTTAATGCGGCCACCCAAAATATAGCTGTACTTGTTTTCTCTCAGCACCCGCATATTCTTATCAGAAAGCAATCCGGCATCCGCTACTACAATTAATTCCGATACTTTGTACTTGCGGCGAAACAAGTTGACTACAGGCAGCATGGTATGTCCTTCAAATTTACCACCTTCAAAAATTTCGTAGGCCAACGGGTATCCCCCTTTGCTAACTAATAGTCCCAACACAATTTGAGGATTTTGATGCCTGCCGTCTTTAGAATAACCTGTTTTGCGTAGTTCATCTTCTTCGCTTGCTTCAAAGTACAGGGTAGTCACATCATAAAACACCATGCTGATTTGACCGCCAAGTACCTGTAACGTATGCTTGTAGCTGATACATTGTACGGTTCGTTTTTGGGTCTTATTCAGTTTGTATAAGTACCGATAGATTTTATCTTCATCGGTTACATAACCTTCATAACGCCTTAAGTATTCTGTCGTTTTTAACTTACTTACCGGATAACATAAGCGTGATAAAACCAACTTTCGAAACAATTCATCTTTGATTGTATTAAATCCAACGGAATCAAAGATTTGCCCTAAAAGAATAGAAGCCCCAACAGACTTAACTGCTGTAATGCCCGCAAAAAATTGTTCGAAAATCTTGTCACGCTGCTCAAAATCCAAGCCAAGGGCCCGTTGCCGTTGTAGTATCCATTCCTTTCCCTGAACAATGAGTGATTGTAGTGCAACAAGGTCGTGAGAGGAGCCAATGGTTTTTAACAACTGGTTTTTACCCATGCTCTTTTCAATGACCTGCACACTAATGAGGCCGCTTCTATTCCTTTTCTGCCGTAAAAACACCCCCCGAAATTACCCCCAAAAAAGGCTGGAACACACTGGGACACCCAATTTTAAAATTTTATGCATTGAAAATCAAATAGTTATGCTTTTTAAAATTCCAATTTCAAAAAAACGCGGAAAACAGGAAAAAGCCCTGCATTTCTGCAAGGCTTTCTCTATTCGTTATGTACTAATGCACTTTATACTTACTCAAACTTAAGATCAAGGCCAAGGCCACGCAGTTCATGCACCAACACGTTGAACGATTCAGGCACACCGGCACGCGGTATATTGTCGCCCTTTACGATTGCTTCGTAAGTTTTAGCACGGCCAATAATGTCATCACTCTTAATGGTGAGCAGTTCCTGCAGAATGTTGGAGGCACCGTAAGCTTCCAGCGCCCACACTTCCATTTCGCCAAAGCGCTGACCACCAAACTGTGCCTTACCACCCAGCGGCTGCTGTGTAATGAGGCTGTAGGGGCCAATAGAACGGGCGTGCATCTTGTCGTCAACCATGTGGTGCAGTTTAATCATATAAATTACACCTACAGTTGCCTTCTGGTCAAAGCGCTCGCCTGTTTCGCCATCGTACAGGTAAGTATGGCCATAGGTGGGCAGCCCTGCATCTGCAACCTTTTCGGCTATTTCGACCGTGGTGGCGCCATCAAATATGGGCGTTGCAAAACGTACACCAAGCTTTTGACCGGCCCAACCCAATACCGTTTCGTAAATCTGACCCAGGTTCATGCGGCTTGGTACCCCCAAGGGGTTTAGTACAATGTCAACAGGCGAACCATCTTCTAGGAACGGCATGTCTTCGGGGCGTACAATTTTGGCTACAATACCCTTGTTTCCGTGACGGCCGGCCATCTTATCACCCACCTTCAGCTTACGTTTTACCGCCAGGTATACTTTAGCCAGTTTCAATACTCCGGCAGGCAACTCGTCGCCTATAGATATGTTGAACTTTTCACGCTTGTAACGGCCCAACTCTTCGTTGTACTTGATGGTATAGTTGTGCAGCAGTTGGTTGATGAGTTCATCAAGGTGCGCATCGCCGGTCCAGCCCAGCGGGTTCACGCTCATGAAATCGATCTGGCTCAGGTTCTTTTGGGTAAATTTGGCTCCGGTGCCTATGAGTACTTCGCCAAAGTTGTTGCTTACACCGGCAGAAGGTTTGTCCTTAAGCAAAAACTGCAGTTTATCCAGCAACAGTTCGTTTATATCCTGCACGTTTTTCTCGTGCACTTTTTCCACCTTTTCCAGGGCAGCCTTTTCACGAATCTTGCTGTTCTTATCCTTTTTGGTACGCTGGAAAAGCTTCTTATTAATTACTACGCCTTCGGTACCACTCGGCGCTTTCAGGGAAGCATCTTTGGCATCACCTGCTTTATCGCCAAATATGGCGCGGAGCAGTTTTTCTTCGGGGGTAGGGTCGCTTTCGCCTTTGGGAGTAATCTTACCAATCAGAATATCACCCTCTTTTACCATAGCGCCAATGCGTATGATACCGTTTTCGTCAAGGTCTTTGGTAGCCTCTTCGCTTACGTTGGGTATATCAGGAGTCAGTTCTTCTTCACCCAGTTTGGTGTCGCGCACTTCCAATTCAAACTCTTCAATGTGCACCGAAGTAAACATGTCTTCTCGAACAATGCGCTCACTAATTACAATGGCATCTTCAAAGTTGTAACCTTTCCATGGCATGAACACAACGCGCAGGTTACGCCCCAAGGCCAGTTCGCCGTCCTTTACGGCATAGCCTTCGGTTAGGAAATCGCCATATCTTAACACCTGGCCTTTACTTACGGCAGGCTTGTGGTTGATGCTGGTACTCTGGTTAGTTTTTATAAACTTGGTAAGCTTATACACTTTCAGATCGTCGTCGAAACTTACATGGCGTTGCTCACTGTTGCGGTCGTACCGTACATGTATTTCATTTGCATCCACAAACTCTACTACACCATCGCCTTCTGCCACCAACTGCACCCGTGCATCACGCGCGGCTTTGGCTTCGAGGCCTGTGCCTACCACGGGCACTTCAGGGCGCAGTAGGGGCACGGCTTGGCGCTGCATGTTCGATCCCATCAGGGCACGGTTGGCATCATCGTGCTCCAAAAAGGGAATGAGCGATGCGCTTAGACCCACAATCTGGTTCGGGGCCACGTCCATGTACTCCACTTCGTTTTTACCCAGCACCGGAAAATCACCGGTTTCACGACTTATAATCCTTTCCTCCACAAACTCGCCTTTCTCGTTGAGCGAGGTATTGGCCTGGGCAATTTTGGCGCTATCTTCTTCTTCGGCACTCAGAAAGGTGAGCTTTTTCAGGTCAACTCTGCCTTGGTCTACCGGATGGTACGGCGTTTCTATAAAGCCCATGTCGTTAATCTTGGCATGCACGCATAGGGTGCTGATAAGACCAATATTGGGACCTTCGGGCGTTTCGATGGTGCACAAACGGCCGTAGTGGCTATAATGTACGTCGCGCACTTCAAAGCCGGCGCGTTCGCGGCTAAGGCCGCCCGGGCCGAGGGCCGAAATACGACGCTTGTGCGTAATCTCGCTCAGCGGGTTGGTTTGGTCGAGAAACTGGCTTAGCTGGCTGGTACCAAAAAAAGAATTGATAACCGAGCTTAACGTACGGGCGTTAATAAGATCAACGGGTGTAAATACTTCGTTGTCACGCACGTTCATACGCTCGCGGATGGTACGCGCCATACGGGCAAGGCCCACGCCAAACTGTGCATACAACTGCTCGCCCACGGTGCGCACCCGACGGTTGCTCAGGTGGTCAATGTCATCAATTTCTGCTTTGCCGTTAGTAAGGCGCACCAGGTATTTGATGATTTCAATAATATCTTCTTTTGTAAGTACCTTTTTAGTAACGGGGTAGCTCAAGTTGAGCTTGCGGTTTATTTTATAACGACCCACTTCGCCTAAGTCGTAGCGCTTATCGCTAAAGAACAACTTGTCAATGATACCACGAGCAGTTTCGTTGTCGGGGGCATCAGCACCGCGCAACTGACGATAGATGTGCTGAACAGCTTCGAGTTCGCTATTGGAAGTATCCTTATTGAGCGTATTGTAAATGATAGCAAAGTCGCCACCAACATCTTCCTTCTGAATGAAGATGCTCTTGATACCCATATCTACAATTTCATCCACAGCACCTTCGTTCAAAATGCTGTCGCGCTCAAGCACAACCTCATTACGCTCCAGGCTTACTACTTCGCCGGTGTCTTCATCCACAAAGTCTTCTACCCAACTGCGCAGTACACGGGCAGCCAGTTTACGGCCTACATACTGCTGCAAAGTTTCCTTATCTACTTTCACCTCATCGGCCATTCCAAACAGTTCCAGAATGTCCTTGTCTGTTTCGAAGCCAATGGAACGCAACAAGGTTGTAACCGGGAACTTCTTTTTACGGTCGATGTAGGCGTACATCACATTGTTGATATCGGTAGCAAATTCCATCCAGGCGCCTTTGAAAGGAATTACGCGGGCGCTGTAGATTTTGGTGCCGTTGGGGTGCAGGCTTTGGCCAAAGAACACACCCGGACTGCGGTGCAACTGACTTACCACTACCCTTTCGGCGCCGTTAATAACAAACGTGCCGCGTGGCGTCATGTAGGGAATGTTGCCAAGAAACACATCCTGAACAATGGTTTGGAAGTCGATATGCTCCTCATCGTTACAGCTTAAGCGCAACTTGGCCTTTAGAGGCACAGCATAGGTAAGCCCACGCTCCATACACTCATCAATACTGTAGCGTGGCGGATCGATAAAGTAATCCAGAAATTCAAGCACGAAGATGTTGCGCGTATCACTAATCGGGAAATTTTCCTTAAACACGCGAAAGAGACCTTCGTTGTTACGCTTGTCGGGCGTGGTTTCCAACTGGAAAAACTCTCTGAACGACTGAATCTGGATAGCGAGGAGGTCAGGGGCATCCGCAAGATTTTTGGTTTTGCCGAAATTGATCCTGTTTGAAATTTGAGTAGAAGACATATCGTAATTGTCTGTTTTTCAGTTTATTACAATGGAGCACAACACAACAATAGCCCTGCTGCCGAAGCCTCAGAGCTCACCTTCATTTTCCATTAAAAATCAACGATTTGCGCCGCCAATGTGTACTTACCCTAGATTAAAGGATGGCAAAAGTAGGGCAAGCGGGCCACACAGCAAAAATTTGGCCAAACTTAATTGAGGGCAGACGCTATGTTTTAAACCACGTGTAAGCAAATATGGTGGAAGATGTGAAAAATATAACAAAAAAACACCAGCTCCTTACCGTAAATATGACCAACTTTTATTTAACTGATTCGTAAAGATGCTATGGCACATAAGAAATCTCACTTGCCTGTAAAAAATTGTATGGTGTGCAACCGCCCTTTTACTTGGCGCAAAAAATGGGAAAAGGTTTGGGACGAAGTGAAATACTGCAGCAATGCTTGCAGAAAGAAACGAGGCATGGGCAAAACACTAGCGAATGAATAAGCCTGTTCCCAACCTTACAATCTCGATACTAGCAATGCTTGCCAACGGCCGCCCCTATCCCACCTTACACCAACTGGGCCAGGTTTTATTTCATCAACTCGAACCTCATAAGCCATCAAAAAATAAAGTGAAGAAATGATGCCTTTGTGCATGAGTTGTCCTTTCTTTGCACTTTAACCAAATGGTTAAACCAAATGGATAACTTCATGGAAACGGTTTTAACCACAGAACAGAGAATATTGGAGGCTGCCCGGAAAGTGTTTTTTGCCAAGGGATTTGGTGGAGCACGGATGCAGGAAATAGCCGACGAAGCCGGTATAAACAAGGCTATGCTGCACTATTATTTCCGCAGCAAGGATCAACTGTTTGACGTAATACTGGAAGAAGCGCTTGGCCGGCTATGGCCCACCGTTGGCGAAATTTTTATGGGAGAGGGCACTCTGGCCGAAAAAATCGGCGGCTTTGTGGACTTGTATGTGGAAATGGTACAGGAAAGGCCCTACATACCTCTATTTATCATGAACGAGGCTCAAAGCAATCCCGCAAAACTGCTGGCACGCCTTGGCGAGTGCAGGCCACCCTTGCAGCAAATGGCAACAGCCATGCAGCAGGCAGCAGCAAGGGGTGAAATACGTGCTGCTGACCCCCGGCAAACACTTATGCACCTGATGAGCCTGGTGGTATTTCCTTTCGTAGCCCGGCCGGTGCTCAAAATGTTTTTCGGGCTAACCGAAGATCAGTTTATCTCGTTGGCACGTGAACGCAAGAGGGAAATAACCTGCCTGATTATGAATGATTTGAAGCCAGATACACCTGTAAATAACTAAATGATCATGAAGTTCAGTTATCTGATACCCATTGTATTGTGTTGGCTGGCAGAGGCCACCGCACAAAATCCGCTTACTCTGGAGGAGGCGCAGCAAGCTGCAGAGCAACATTTTCCACTGCTACACAAAAAGCTACTGGCTGCACAAACCGAAGAAGTGCAAAATGCCGCAATAAGTACTGCCTACCTGCCTCAGCTAAACCTAGTGGGACAAGCTACCTACCAAAGCGCCGTAACAACCATGCCGTACAAAACACCACTGCCCGGTTTTGATGTAGAACCCCTGAGCAAAGACCAATACAAGGCTGTGCTGGATTTTAGCCAGCTTATATATGACGGTGGCAACACACGTTTGCGCAAAGACCTGCAAATGTGGAACCGGAAAGTGGAAGAGTTACAGGTAGACGTACAAATTCATGCCCTTAAAGAAAGAATAAACCAACTATACCTCACCGCACTTATGATAAATGCGCAGATGAGCCAACTTGATCTGGTAGACAACGACCTGAAGACAGGAATAGCCAAAGTGGAAGCCCAACTAAGAGGTGGAACGGCCTACCGTTCGGCCCTGAGCGTACTGCAAGCCGAGCTGCTGAAGAACGCGCAACGCAGAATAGAACTGGAAGGCAACCGCCAGGGCTTAATGGAAGGACTTGCCACACTTACCAACCTGCCACTTAAAGCCACTACCCCGCTTCTATGGCCGGCACAACCGGATAAGGTAGCCACTAACATTACCCGTATCGAGCTAGACCTGCTGAATGTTCAGGACAGCCTGCTACAAGCACAGCAGCAAATGCCAACATTAAAATCGAGGCCCTCGGTAAGCGCCTTTGGGCAGGCAGGCTATGGCAGACCCGGGTACGATTTTCTGAAAAATGAATTTACCCCCTACGGCATGGTCGGTTTGCGCCTGCGTTGGGATATCAGCAGCCTGTACACCAAAAAGAAAGATGAAGAGCAAGTAGCCATCAACCGAAAGCAACTTGAAGTGCAGCGCGACAATTTTTTGCTGCAAACCCGCAGCCAGTTGGCTCAGCAGGCTGCCGAAATTGAAAAATGGCGACGTATAAGCCATACCGACGATGCCATTATTGCACTGCGCATACAGGTGAAAGAAGCCGCTTTGTCGCAGCTGGAAAACGGCGTAATTACAAGCAGCGAATACATACGCGAAGTAGATGCAGCAGAGCAAGCCAGGCAGCAGGCTATAGTGCACAAATTGCGGCTGCTGCAAGCCATAATAACCTACGAAACCAAAGCAGGAAAATGAAAAAACATGTAACGATGAAACAATTTGCAGCCGCCACCACCCTGCTTTTGCTGGCAGCCTGCGGCAACCGTGCCAGTATGCACGATGCCAGCGGTGTATTTGAAAGCGACGAAGTAATGGTGAGCACTGAAATAAGTGGCAAACTGCTTTCCTTGCAAGCTACCGAAGGCGCTAAGCTCAGCGCAGGGCAGGTGGTGGGCCAGGTGGATGACACCAACCTCGACTTGCAAAAGCAGCAGGTAGAAGCAAGCATTGGGGCGCTGAGCCAAAAAACCTACGACGTAGCTCCGCAGCTGAAACTGCTGCGCGACCAGTATGCCGTGCAACAGACACAATTGGCCAGCCTGGAGCGCGACCAACAGCGCTTTGCCACCCTGGTAAAAGCCGATGCTGCCACGCCTAAGCAGCTGGACGATATAGAAGCTCAGATCAAGATCCTGCAAAAGCAAATGGAAGTAACCAGCCAACAGCTTGCTGTGCAGGAAAGCACCACGGGCACCCAAAACCGTGGCGTGCTCAGCGAACAGGCCCCACTTAGCAAGCGTGCCAAGCAAATAGAAGACCTGATAAACCGTACGCAAATAACAAACCCCATAAATGGCACGGTGCTTACACAATACGCCCACGCCGGCGAAGTGGCTCAGGCAGGCAAAGCACTGTACAAAATTGCCAACCTGGACACCTTGTATTTGCGTGCCTACCTGAGTGCCACTCAGCTAAGCCAGGTAAAGCTGGGGCAGCAAATTCATGTGCTGATAGACGACGGCGCTGAGAAGTATAAAAACTATACAGGCGTAGTGAGTTGGGTAAGTGACAAAGCCGAGTTTACGCCAAAAACCGTTCAAACCAAGGAGGAAAGAGCCAACCTGGTGTATGCCGTCAAGGTACGGGTGCCAAACGACGGTTTTTTGAAAATAGGCATGTACGGTGAACTGAAAATAAAATGAGCACCAACTACGCCATAACTGCGGAAAACCTGGTGAAAAGGTACGCTAAAGGCAAGGAGAAAATCCATGCGGTAAATGGCTTATCGTTTCAGGTAAACCAAGGCGAAGTATTTGGCCTTATAGGCCCGGATGGTGCGGGCAAAACCAGCCTGATTCGAATGCTGATAACCCTGTTGCAGCCCGAAAGTGGCAAGGCTATGGTTCAAGGCTATGATGTGGTGAAGGACTACAAGTCCATCAGAAAAATAGTAGGCTATATGCCCGGCCGCTTTAGCCTGTACCAGGACCTGACGGTGGAAGAAAACCTGCGCTTTTTTGCCAGCATTTTCAACACCACCATTGCCGAAAACTACGATTTGATAAGCGACATATACCAGCAAATAGAACCCTTTAAGAAACGGCGGGCCGGGCAGCTATCGGGCGGCATGAAGCAAAAGCTTGCATTAAGCTGTGCACTTATACATAAGCCATCTGTACTTTTTTTGGATGAACCCACTACCGGGGTAGATGCTGTAAGCCGCAAAGAATTTTGGGAAATGCTTAAACGCCTGAAGGCGGAAGGCATCACCATACTGGTAAGCACCCCGTATATGGACGAGGCCGCGCAATGCGACCGTATAGCCCTGATGCAGGATGGTGCTTTTATGAATATAGCCGCACCGGCACAAACAGCAGCCTTGTTTGGCATGGATTTGTTTGCCGTAAGGGCAAACCGGTTTTATGAACTGCTGCAAAACCTGCGCAACCATAGCCTGTGCAAAAATGTGTACCCGTTTGGCCAGCACTATCATGTGACAGCCATGCCCGGCAGACTGCATAGCAACGACTTGCTGCTTTACCTGCAACAACTGGGGCATAACGACGCCGAGGTGTACCCGGCAACACCTACGGTAGAAGACGTATTTATATACCTGATGAACCCTGCAGCATGAGCCAGCCCAACATCATCATAACAGCAAGAAACCTTACCAGGAAGTTTGGTGACTTTACGGCTGTGGACAATATAACCTTTGAGGTACAAAAAGGTGAAATCTTTGGCTTTCTGGGCGCCAACGGGGCGGGTAAAACCACCGCCATGCGTATGCTGTGTGGCTTACTGAAACCTACCGGCGGAGAAGCTTACGTAGCAGGGTTTGACGTAAAGCGTCACAGCGAAAACATAAAACGAAATATTGGCTACATGAGTCAAAGGTTTAGCTTGTACGAAGACCTTACCGTAAAGGAAAACATGCGCTTTTATGGTGGCATTTACGGCATGAGCATCAACGCCATCAAGGAAAAAACAGCTCTGGTAGCCGAGGCGCTTCACTTAAAAAATGAGCAGAATACCCTTGTGCAGGATCTGCCGCTTGGCTGGAAGCAAAAGCTGGCCTTCTCGGTGGCCATGTTTCACAATCCGCCCATCGTATTTCTGGATGAGCCCACAGGTGGTGTAGACCCTATTACCCGACGCGAGTTTTGGGAAATGATATACAATGCCGCGCACGCCGGCACCACCCTGTTTGTAACTACACATTATATGGACGAAGCCGAGTATTGCAACCGGGTGAGCATTATGGTAGACGGGCGCATAGCAGCTATGGGTACACCGCAGCAGTTAAAAGAAACCAATCAAGCTGCAAGTATGGAAGAAGTGTTTATAGAATTGGCAAGAAGGGCGGTAAGGAGTGAATAAGGTATAAAGTTCGAAAGTTTAACTGTTTGTGAGTTCAGGAGTTGGTTTTTTTCGAGCATTGAGACATTAGGTTATTGAGTAATAGAGCATTCTAAAGAAAATGAAGCAACTCTTCACATTTATCGGCAAGGAATGGACGCATATTTGGCGTGACAGGCGAACGCTGCTTATCCTTTTTGGCATGCCATTAGTACAAATGCTCATATTTGGCTTTGCGCTAAGCACCGAAGTAAAAAACAGTAAAGTGGCCATTCTGGATCCATCGAAAGATGTGGCTACCCGGGCAATTATTCAACGTATTGATGCCAGCAAATACTTTGATGTAACAGATATTCTGCGCGCGCCTCAGCAAATAGAGCCCACCTTTAAACGCGGGCAAATAAAACTGGTAATTGTATTTCCAGAACAGTTTAGAGAAATGCTGCTGCACACCAACAAGGCACAACTACAAATAATTGCCGATGCCAGCGACCCCAACATTGGTACCACCATTACCAACTACGCCAACGCCATTATCCGCGATTATCAGCAGGAACTGCAAAGCGGGCCCCTACCCTATACCATTAATATTCAAACCCGCATGCTGTATAACCCACAGTTGGAGAGCGCTTACAACTTTGTGCCTGGCGTTATGAGTATGATACTGCTGCTGGTATGTACCATGATGACTTCCATAGCTATTGTTCGCGAAAAAGAAATGGGCACCATGGAAGTGCTGCTGGCATCGCCCCTGCGCCCCGCACTTATCATCATAAGCAAAGCCATACCCTACCTGCTGCTGAGCATTATAAATATTTCCACCATTTTGCTACTTAGTTACTATGTGCTGGAAGTGCCCATTAAAGGCAGCCTGCCATTGCTTTTGGCAGTAAGCATCCTGTTTATTATAACGGCGCTGTCGCTCGGGCTGCTTATTTCCACGGTGGCGGCCAATCAGCAAATTGCCATGTTTATTTCGCTTATTAGCATGTTCTTACCTACCCTTATGTTCAGTGGATTTATGTTTCCAATAGAAAACATGCCTGTTCCACTGCAGGTCATCAGCAATATTGTTCCTGCCAAATGGTATTACCTCATTGTAAAATCGATAATGATAAAAGGTCTCGGCATTTCGGCCATTTGGCGCGAAGTACTCATCCTCACCGGCATGTCGTTCTTTTTGCTGGCGCTCAGTACCAAAAAATTTAAAATACGTCTTGCCTGATGAAAATGTTGCGTTTCATACTGGAAAAAGAGTTCAGGCAGGTGTTTCGCAACAAAGCCACCATGCGCATGATGTTCATTATGCCCATTATTCAACTGGTACTGTTGCCGCTGGCCGCCAACTACGAAGTAATAAATATTAACCTGGCCATTGTAGATCACGACCGCAGCACCTGGAGCAACCAACTTATTCAAAAAATTACAGCTACAGGTTACTTCAGGTTTATTGGTTATGTCAATTCGTACCCCGCAGCAGTGGGGTTAATAGAACACGACCAGGCAGACGTGATCATGACTATACCGCCTCGTTTTGAAAAAGACCTGGTAAAAGAAGACAATGCAGAAATAATGCTCAGCGTAAATGCCATCAATGGCGCTAAAGCAAACATTGGATCGGGATATCTTACAAGTATTATCCGGAATTACAGTCAGGATATCAGGGTGCGCAATTTTCCGGTATCGAAATTGGTACCGGAACCCGTAATCGAAACCGAAAACCGCTATTGGTTTAACGTGTACATGAATTACCAGCAGTTTATGGTGCCTGGTATATTGGTTATTCTGGTTACTATGGTTGGCTCTATATTGGCAGCCATGAACATTGTACGCGAAAAAGAAATAGGCACAATAGAACAAATTAATGTAACGCCCATACCAAAGTATATCTTCATCATTGGCAAACTTATTCTGTTTTGGATTATGGGGCAGTTTGTACTGTTGTTGGGTATGCTGGTAGGCCGGGTGGTGTATGGTGTAATACCTCAAGGCAATATCGGGCTGATATTCCTGTTTTCGAGCGTGTACCTGCTGGCTGTGCTGGGGCTTGGCCTGCTTATTAGCACTACAGCGCAAACGCAGCAGCAGGCTATGCTGGTGGCATTTTTCTTAATGATGGTGTTTATACTGCTTGGCGGCCTGTACACCTCCATTGACAGCATGCCAAATTGGGCACAGTGGATTACGAAGATTAACCCCGTTACTTACTTTATTGAAGTAATGCGCATGGTGGTAATGAAGGGCAGCAGCCTGCGCGATATTGCCGGCCACCTGGGTATCGTAGCGCTGCTTGCTGTGGTACTCAATACCTGGGCGGTCATAAGCTATCGCAAAACGGCTTAACCTTTTGTGGTCTATTGCTGTTTCTTTGAGCAGCAAACATGCGCACCTCACTTATTGCATTTACCACCAAAGGCCTGTATTGCCCCGTGGGTGATTTTTATATTGACCCATGGCGTGGCGTACACCGGGCAGTAATAACCCACGCTCATAGCGACCATGCCCGCTATGGCAGCCAACATTACCTGTGCCACCGGCATACCCTGCCCCTGCTGCAACTGAGGTTGGGTTTGCAAAACAATTTTGAAACACTGCTATGGGGAGAAACTATTAACCTGAATGGGGTAATGCTAAGCATGCACCCCGCCGGGCACATTATCGGCAGCAGCCAGGTAAGGCTGGAATACAAAGGAGAGGTGTGGGTGTTTACCGGCGATTACAAGTTGGAAAACGATGGATTGAGCGGAGCCTGGGAACCGCTAAAATGCCATACATACATTACCGAAAGCACTTTTGGCCTGCCTGTGTACCGATGGCAGCCACAGCAGATTGTGTACAATAAAATACAGCAGTGGGTACTCCACAACCAGGCAGGCGGCTTATCGTCGGCACTTATTGCTTACAGCCTGGGTAAGGCACAACGAATTTTAAAACCTCTAGCGCAAATAGCAGACCGGATATATGTGCATGGCGCCATCTGGAATACCCACCAGGCCCTTCAGCAGGACGGA
>Ga0114939_10000316_pt1 | contig 41491 bp, 33 predicted proteins | sample AshMeaCrysSpring_FD_87196 | JGI IMG/M metagenome (GOLD analysis project Ga0114939, IMG submission 87196) | Groundwater microbial communities from Big Spring, Nevada to study Microbial Dark Matter (Phase II) - Ash Meadows Crystal Spring | ecosystem: Environmental > Aquatic > Deep subsurface >...
CAAATTCTACCGAGCTTGCTGCGCGGTATGAAGGTGGCAGATATCGTCGTGATTTTGGGTAGTATTGACGTGATTATGGGTTCGGTGGATAGATAAGAAATATCTGTTCTACGTGCTGTATCGAGCAGTTGTACGCAAGTGCAGCTGCTCAGTTTTTTTGTTTGATTTGATATTTTGTATCAAATCTTCTTTGCTGAAAACTGGCTCTGGTTCAAAATACACCTCAGCAAACGTCTCCAACCAGACCTTTGCCCCAACACAGGGCTTTTCAGGCTCATATACTAATCGGCAAGGACCATTCACTTCGATATAGTTAGTGTAAAAAGTCTTTTTGCTGCCAATTTTGACTCTAATTACAGGCTTTTTGCAGGTATTTTGCTCGTTGTTGTTATAGCGAATGTGATGTGTGTTGACATTGATAGTTTTTTTGGTTCGGCGACGCCCTGTAGCTTGACGAGTTGATTTCCGTTGAGGTTGAGCTTGCAGTTTACCCTTCATCCACTTGCCTGCCGGACCTTTGCCTTTACGGATAATCTTCAATCTGCCCTTTTTTAGGGGAATCATCCAGACACGTCCAATTTTCTTAGCTCCCGGAATTCTTCCTTGGCGTAGGAGCAAACATAATCTGCTGTGAGATATACCCAGGATTTTAGCTGCTTCCTTAGTTCCAATCATGGCTGTTTCGGTAACTATGCTACTATTCAAATATAGTACTATTCAATAGTATAACCTGAGCGGGTTTCCGACAGATTAAAAGACTTAAAATAACAACCTAAAATACCTTATTCACTCTTCTAGCTTTTTTCTTATCCTTGTCATCTTCTTGTCATATTCACCCCTTGAACTAAAAATCATTGGGCTTCTCAGAGGATGTTTTAAAAGTCGAAAGCAGTTAAAAATTATGGTAGTCGTCTGACCATGATCCGAATCATCGCAATATAGATGAATGTCTCCGAGGTTTGGGGTAATCTTTCATAATCCTTACTTAAACGCCGACACCAATTAAGCCAACCAAAAGTGCGTTCTACAACCCAACGCTTAGGTAAATGAACAAAACCTTTCTTCTCCAAAGGTCGCAGCACAATTTCCACAACCCATCGAAACATATCCATCACCCAACGCATAAATTCTTCGCCTCGGTATCCTCCGTCCATCCAAAGGGTATTCAACCGTTTTACATGATGACCAGTATCGTGAACTCTTTGGAGAACTTGTTTTGCTCCTTCACGTTCTGGAAGGCTTGCGGATGTTACCAAAACCCGTAAAACTAGACCCAGTAAATCTACACTCAAATGGCGTTTACGTCCATGAATTTTTTTGGCGGCGTCGTAACCAACATCAATAGATATCATCGTTGCTGTTTCTACTGATTGGCTATCAACCGCCGCTTCTGATGGGCTAGGTTCACGCAAAGCGTCTACTCTCAGCCATTGATAGAGTTGGTCATGAACTTTCAAGCATGTACCATCTTTGCTCCATCTCCAGAAATAACCGTAAACCGTTGACCACGCTGGAAAATCCCCAGGTAGACCTCGCCATGTACACCCCTCACACAATACATACAAAATCGCATTCACCACTGCAAATAAGGCTAATTTTCGGTCCCGTCCACCTGGCTTTGCTTCTGGGAATAAGTCAGAAATTAATTCCCACTGTTCCCAATACTGCTCGGTTAAGGAGAAATAGAGGATAAAACAAAGAAAATTGTGTTCGCGGAATATACACGAGAACACAATGAAGAATTAGACTTACTTTTTCTCTTTGAGGCTATCGTACAAGTCCACCCAATTTTGACGAAGAGAGTCGATGCACTCAGTTAAGTAATCGATTTGGGTTCTTCTAGCCACAGAGAGAACAGCATCAATATGAGCAGGGCTTCCAGCCTTACCCAAATGCTTATATTTGCTCAATTTGTTGGGTTGAGTTGTGGAAAAAATTGGTTTGGTAGCGTGTAATTTATAGTACCAATAAGCTTGTTTTTTTCCGCGTGCTTGGTAACGCAAAACACAACAACCGGGTGGCGCTACTTCCCCGTGCTGAAAAAGTAGGATTGTCTCCATTACGTCTAAGCTTTACTGGCAGCCTGAGAGTGATTAGACGTGCTATCCCTTTATTCCAGATTGCAGTAGAAATATTCCCAGATATTAATGTATTTTTTAGTTGGTTAACTGACGAAATTTTAGAATTACAAATTCCATATCCACAGCACAGAAGTAATCCCAGAGTCGTCAATAAAACTCGCTCAAAGTTTCCGAGTAAAAAACGATGTCATAGAAATAATGGCACTCCTCGACAACTACTATCCTTTCAAATTTTTAGAAAAGCGAGTTGAATACATCCATTATTTGGGCGATACAGTAAATTGTTCATCCTCAATTTATAGTTGAACTGGTTTAAAATATTCTCGGCAATTGACAATTAAATTTTTCGAGAGTGCCTTCAGGTACAAGCAGCGTTTTTGGCTGTTTTTGTTCTCGTGAATTACACGCGAACAAATTACATCTATTTTCCCTTAACTGAGCAGTATTGATAAGACTCCTATTTGATTGTTGAAAAAATCTCAGTAAACTTTTTGTTCCCTTGTCCCTTGTCCCTTATCCCTTATCCCTGTTAAGAGTTCCCTGTCTTCCAGAGTTGATTCAAAAATCCAATCGGATTGCCCAATGAATAAAAGTATATTTTTTCGATTAACCGAGGAAGAATTGGCACATCTCGAAAATTATTGCCAAATAAAAGGAAGAACCAAATCTGATGTATTAAGGGAATTGATTAGAAAACTGAAAACTAAATAAAAGCCGTCCTTCTAGGACGGGGCTTGTATCCCATTATTTTCGGTCAGGGCAACCTTATTATCTAGGATTATCTAGGTAAATCTGGACAACCTTGGCAAAAAAGGCGGATTTTCTGGTCAAGGTTGCCAGAATTATTGATAATAAACCGCCTTTTTTGCCCCCCCAGAGATATCTGTGGGGCGCTCCATAGATATCTCTGGGGGAAGGTAGCCCAGATTTACAGAGATTTTCCCTTGGGGGTTAAGTTATGCAGCCAGTCACAAAGGTGCTTTTGACGCCAAGAATAATCACCTCCAAACTTAATGCGGTTAACCACTAGCTACTCAACCTCAATGTGAGGAAGCTTGAGCATTTTTGAGTTGTTGGTAGCGCTGTTGTCTAGGCTGGGACATAGGGGCAGCCAGTAGTAAAATCCGCTCTAGCAGCATTGGCGCAATCCGGTTACACCATACTGCTAAATGGCTTTGCCATCCCACCAAGATTTCCGGTGATTCCCTGTGCAGTCCAGCAACAAGTACCTGAGCCACTTTCTGGGGACTCATGGGGACTACCCAGCGAAACCACTGTAATTCTCGCACCATGTCAGTATCGGTCAAAGATGGCAGCAAAGCCATGACCCGAATATTGTGTACTGCTAGTTCTCCGCGTAGGGCTTGGGTGAACCCTAAAATCGCAAACTTGGTAGCGGAATAGCTAGCCATCGTTGGCGCTGCAACCTTACCCATCAAGCTAGAAACGTTAACGATAATTCCTTCCCGTTGTACTGCCATCCGACGAGCTACTAAACGAGTAATCGTGTACATTCCCATGAGATTCACATTAATCTCTTCCTGCAACAGCGGTAGTTGGGACTGTAAAAAGGGAGCTTGATGCGCTATACCAGCACAGTTAATCAACAGATGAATAGGTCCGTAATCTCGCCAACCTTGCGCTACGGTAATGTTCACTTCTACTGGGTTCCTCAAATCTAAAGCTAGGGTAACGACTTCCACACCCAAAGCCTCGATTTCAATCGCGACTTCAGCTAACTGCTGTTGATTTCGTGCCAGCAACAACAAGCGTTTCACTCCTTGTTGCGCTAGTTCAGTTGCGATCGCACGTCCAATTCCACGGGAAGCACCAGTCACAAGCGCTGTCTTTCCTTGAATGTTCATAACTCAAACCTCTGTTGGTTTTAGTCTCAATAGGCTGTCAATACCACGCTCAAACAGGGAGTAGTCTGTTGCTACATCTGCTCGTACTCTTATCGAAACCTGAAGAGCGTTATTGGATAAGATTGGACTGAACTATTGTCAGCAAGACATCTCAAGATAAATTTCGTTACTGAACTCCAAATTGTTTGTCCATTCTGAGATTTGTCTTGCACTCAAACTTCAGTAATGTTTGCGTTCTATATCGAAATACCAAAAGTTCGCAAGCGAGTAACCCTCTCACTCCGTAGTCAATGAGGTCATCAAAGCAGTCATCAAGATATTTCCAGCGCCATCTTGCCTAAAATTCGATAGTTTGCACTCAGCGAAATATCTTGCAGGTCATTCTAGAATCTGTTCTTGGGTAGCGAGCCAAGATTGATGTAGAGCATAGGTGGTTCGTCTCCTAGATGCAAGCATTAACCAAAACTACTTTGCAACCACACTCTAGCAATGGAATCAAGTATCTGCAACATTTATCAACACAAACCGAGGATTGTAATACTTTTATATAAATCTCTCAGAGATTGAGCGTAATTTAAAGGTTGAAAAATACTTGTCTAAGCTTGGCAATGAATAGCTTTTGCGTCTAAGTACAAGGGAATCCCCCACCAAGCTAACTATGAGAAAAGGTCAGTGGAAGATTAAATTGGGTAAAGTTTTACTTAGGGGACGATTTACCGCCAAAGGGCAGAAAATGGGAGAGAACTAACATCCCTAAACTGCCTCAATCATCATGGGAAAAATCTTCCGCCGCAAAATCCTCAAAATTCTCAGCATCACCATCCTGTCCATTACTCTGGTGACGGCTGCTTTCAGCTTGTGGACGGTTCGCCGTTCCTTCCCCCAAGAAAGCGGAACAATTCAAATACCAGACTTGCAAGCACCTGTAGAAGTAGTGCGGGATAAATGGGGTGTTCCTCACATCTACGCTCAAAATCAGCATGATTTATTCATGGCACAGGGCTATATTCACGCCCAAGACAGATTTTGGCAAATGGACTTTTGGCGTCATATTGGTTCCGGACGGCTAGCAGAAATGTTCGGCTCTTCGCAGCTAGACGCTGACAAGTTTCTGCGGACTGTAGGATGGGCAAGGGTAGCCAAACAAGAATTTGCACAATTAGACCCCAGCACTCAAGAAATTCTCCAAGACTACGCTAGCGGTGTGAATGCCTATCTCAGCAACCACCAAGACACTGCCCTTAGCTTAGAATACGGGGTACTAAAAATGCTTAACCCCAACTATAAACCCGAACCTTGGCAACCTCTGCACAGCCTCACCTGGGGCAAAGTCATGGCGTATGATTTGGGTTGGAATATGGACTCGGAAATTACCCGTAGTATTTTACTCAAAACCCTCACCAAAGAACAGGTAGAAGAACTTTATCCCCCCTATCCTACCGACCATCCGATTATTGTCAGGTCGCGGAATGGGGACAAGGAGGAATTAGTCAACACTCCCCAATCCCAATCCGTGTATCCATGTTCCCAATCCGAATCGTGCATCGCCCAACTAGAAGAAATTTCCCTATCTCTCCATAAACTGCAACCCCTTCTGAATTCTTTCACTAGCGCTATAGGTTCTAATAACTGGGTGATATCAGGAAAGCATACCGCCACGGGTAAACCCATCTTAGCGAATGACCCCCACTTGCGGGTACAAAACCCATCAATTTGGTATGAAATAGGACTACATTGCTCAGTAAAAACATTAAGTTGCCCCTACGATGTTACAGGATTTTCCTTTGCTGGTATGGCGGGAGTAATTATTGGTCACAATGACCGTATTGCATGGGGCGTAACTAATGTTGCTCCCGATACGATGGATTTGTATATTGAGAAAATCAACCCGAATAATCCCAACCAATACGAAGTAAATGGAAAATGGGTTGATATGCAATTGTTACAAGAGAATATTCAAATTTCCGACGGTAAAACTGTGACCCAAACGGTGCGTTATACCCGTCACGGACCAATTATTTCTGATGCTTATAGTCCAGTAAAAGAGTTTAATCGAAAAGCTGGTATTGACTTCCCTAACAACTATGCGATCGCACTCCGATGGACAGCCCTAGAGCCTTCCAATTTAGCAACATCTATTAACCAAATCAACCGCTCACAAAACTGGCAAGAATTTCGCAATGCAGTGCAAAATTTTGATATTGCTGCTCAAAATTTTGTCTATGCAGACGTAGATGGTAATATAGGCTATCAAATGCCGGGTAAAACTCCCATTCGTAACAACGGTGACGGACGCTATCCCGTTCCTGGCTGGACTGATGAATTTGAATGGAAAGGCTATATTCCCTTTGATAAATTACCCTCTGTATTTAATCCTGAATCTGGCTATATCCTCACTGCAAATAACGCTGTAGTTGATGGCGATTATCCTTATTTAATTACCACAGAATGGGATACAGGTTATCGAGCAAAACGCATTGATGAGATGATTTCCGCACAAAAATATCCCATCACTGTTGCAGATATTCAAAAAATGCAAGCAGATAATAAAAATCTCAATGCCGAAACTATAGTACCCATTTTGTTGCAACTTCCCTGGCAAGATAACCGTTTGGATAATATGAAAAATATACTACAACGCTGGGATTTTAAACAAAGTGCTGATAGCACTCCAGCGGCAATTTTCAACGCCTTCTGGAAGCATTTACTAGCGGATATCTTCCACAATAAATTACCAAAAAACGCTTATCCCCAGGGTGATGATAGGTGGTTTGAAGTAGTCGAAAAATTAGTCAAACAACCCAACAGTTCTTGGTGGGATAATCAGAAAACTTCTAGAGTAGAAACCCGCGACCAGATTTTTCGTCAAGCTTTTGCGGAAGCAGTCGAGGAATTAGAGAATTCTTTTGGTAAAGATTCTCGTAAATGGCTTTGGGGTGACTTACACACCATAACATTTACTAATTTAACATTAGGAAAATCAGGAATTGCACCAGTAGAAAAACTATTTAATCGCGGTCCATTTCCCACGGCTGGTGGTGGTTCAATTGTGAATGCAACTAACTGGAATGCAGCGGAATCTTACATTGCAAATTGGTTGCCATCTATGCGAATGATTATAGACGTAGCAGAGTGGGATAATTCGGTTTCTATTCACACTCCCGGGCAATCAGGACATGCTTTTCACCGCCATTATGATGACATGATTAAATTGTGGAATAATTTTGAATATCACCCAATGTTATGGCAGCGGGAAAATGTAGCACAGAATGGGAGTGATAAATTGAATTTAGTACCGGGTAAGAAAGGTTAAATTAACCAGATTAACACTGTAGGGAACATGCTCTGTGCCCTTTTTGTCTAAATATAGTTTAGCTAGGGCTGATATCTGTACAATAGACCTATGAGCATAAATCGTAATTAATCGGCGTTAATAGCCGTTAAATGCGCCAAGCGCACGCTACGCGAACGGCGGTTAAATTGCCAAAAAATGACTTTTGCTCATAGGTCTAATTTATAGCAGTCGCCACAATTATTAGGAAATTTTTTTGTTCCCTGTTAAGAGTTCCCTGTTCCCTGTTAAGAGTTCCCTGTTCCCTGTTAAGAGTTCCCTGTTAAAAGTTCCCTTAAAAGAAAAATATCATGTCCTAACCTATACGTCTGTTGCTATAGTATTAATAACAACCCGTATCGCGCAAAAAAGTTAACACCGCCTCATTGACCGCTCTAGAAGCTCCCGACGATGCATCATGACCACATTTAGGAATAATTTGTAACTTAGAATTAGGAATCCGTGATTGTAATTTCTTCCCATCTTTAGCCGGGAACCAACTATCGTGTTCACCCCACAAAATTAGGGTGGGACAATTGATATTAGCGAGATTATTTTGCACTTTACTGATAATATTCGGTTGATTTTCTTGTAAATGTTCAATTTCTCGCGCCGCAATTTGTAATTCTTCAGCAACTTTAGCCAGAGTACCAGGAAACTCAATAAACGGATAGGTTATCCAATGGATGTCTTCTGCAGTCAAAATTGTCGGGTCAAACAGCACTGTGCGTCTCTCTAGTGCCATAATTTCGCGGAGAATTGGTGCAAACAAGTAGGGAATCCGCAAAGAGTCAATTGTCTGCACCAAATCGAGGGGTGTTTGAGAAAGCAACCACATTCCCCAATGAGGTAAACGTTCCGGAAAAATCGGGACATTGACTACTACTAACCGAGAAATTAATTCGGGATAATCTTGAGCTAAGCCAAGAGAAACTAGCGCTCCCAAAGACTCAGCTACAATTATCGCCTCCTCATCACACAATTCCCGAATAATTCGCTCTAGCTCAATGACTTGATGACCTGGTTTTTCTCTCTGATGCAAGGGTTTACCAGAATAACCATAGCCTTTGGCATCAAAACAAATTACTCGGAAATATTTAGACAATGGCTCAACGCTGTGCCGCCAATTGTAACTCCAACTACCAATGCCATGCATTAAAAATAAAGGCTTACCCGTACCTTTTTCGCCATAAGCTATTTGTACAGGATAACCATTAGCATCAGTAATTGTCAGAGTCTGCCGACCTTTAGGAAATATGGTTTGCCACCAATCTTTCATGACTTTACACTTTGACTAAAATATTAACTGCGACTAAATTACCCCCTTTGCAAGTTCTTAGTTGACAGTGCTATAGCGTTTCCTAATCTGGTGAGGTACAAAAAAATAATTAACCCTATCTCCCTAGGAGACGCTTTGCTAACGGGTTCGCCAGTCCCCAGGGCGCGGGAAACCCGCCTGCAGTGCTGGACTCACCACAGATGAACACGAGATTTACACAGATAAATCTGTACTCACGCTTACCGGAAAATGCTATAAGTGCTGAGTTATGAAGTAAGAATTGATATCCTCATCAAATTTAGCGAGTTAGTCCGGCAAATAGGAGTCTCATTAAGACTACACCCAGTGCTACTAATCCAATACCAAAGATACATATTCCTGCCAGAATAGCAATCAGGAAACCCTGGCTTATTCTCTCGCTCCTGTGAGGAGAAGCCAAGTGAGATTCCACGAGTTTTAGATTTCTGGTGTTAGCTTTCCAGGTAAAATCAAACACGTCTCCTATAAAGGGTAGAATGCCGACAAAGCCATCTAAAAGAATGTTAAAAACCATTCTACTTAAAGTAGCTTTAGGTATACCTAAACGTGCCGCTTCCAAGACAATGTAAGCAGAGATACCCACACCCAAGAAATCACCAATACCGGGTATCATGCCAATCAGTGGATCGAGTCCGATGGCAATTGGTGTCCCCGGAACTGCAACAATATTATCCAACAAGCGGGTGAGTGTACGCAGGCGCTGTAAACTAGCAGCTTTAGAATCACCCGGTAGAGCAGGAATCCCAGAAGGTAATTGAGACATTGGCTATATAGGGTTTTTGTAAACGAATAGCTAGATATTTTACCGCTATCAGGGACTGGGGGCTAGGGATTGGGCATGAGGAATGGGGAATTCATTTCTAGGTTGTTTGTCCTGTCCCCTGCCCAATGCCCAATGCTCAATGCCCAATGCCCAATGCCCTATGCCCCCTGCCCTATGCCCCATACCCTATGCCCTATGCCCTAATCCCCACGTCGTTTCATATCCTCTCCCACGGTCACATTTAACTGGTCGCCTATCAGCACGACAGCGGCACTGATGTAAAGCCAGAGCATGAGAACTATAACTGTACCAACGGCACCATAAGCTTTGTTATAGTTACCAAAATTCGCCACGTACAGGCGAAATAAGCCCGATACTATCGCCCATGAAATTGCTGCCAATATTGCCCCTGGTATGATAGGGGTACCCGGATTCCATCGACTTGGACCGTAGCGATAGATAAAAGCAAAGGCAGTAGCAACAATACCTAGTGCTAACAACCAGCGTAACCGTTCCCAAATGGATAGCAATAGAGAAAGACTAAGTATTTTCCGCAGAAAAAATTGTAAAATTAAGTCACTGATAAACACCAAAAAAGAAGCCAGCAACAGCAAAATAATCGTACCGAAGGTTAATCCTATAGATATGAGTTTTGCCTTCCAAAAGGGTCGGATGTGTTCATTGGGAATTTTATGGATTTGGTCAAGGGCTGTCATGGCGGTACTAATACCTCCAGAAGCTGTCCAAATGGCTACGACAAAGCTGATGGAAAATAAACCACTATTTTTTGACTTGGTAATTTCTGTGGCAAAATCTTTCATCAGCACCAACGCTTCCTGGGGTGCTACGCGACTGACTTGTTCTGCTAACTGTCTAAAGGTTGCTTGTAAGGATTCTTCAAATAAACCTATTGCCGTCAGCACTGCCAGAATCGCCGGAAACAGCGATAACATTGTATTGAAGGCAATTTCAGAGGATAATCCTAGTAGGCGTCTTTCGCTGACACGAGCTAGCGTTTTCTTGAGGGTGCGCCAATTGAGATGACGAAAGAAGCGAACAAACCGGAATCTCAGCATAAATCAGCGGCAAGGGTAGTTGACTATCTACTGTTTACCTTGACAGATTGTTTTGCCAAATTCACCTATATTGATGTTATTTATCGCGTCTAGCTAATGACATACTTAAATCCATAGAGACTTAACAAACGCTGCTTTTATGAGCTACGAGGTAACACAGTGGTTGACGGAAATTAAGGCACTCAAACAGCAGATAGGAGAACTACAAAAAGACCGTGATGCCGCTTGGGAAAGTGCTGAAACTTGGCGTCAACTCTATAACACAGAGGCACAGCAACGCCGTGAGGAGGCTAAGCTCTCTCAAGAGACTATCGCCTCTTTGAAGGCAGAAATTGAGCAAGGTGAGAGGTTGCCAAAAGTGCCATTTGATGATGAATTATCTCCGACAGATGTTCACCAAGAAATGGAACAACTGCAATCAGAAGCAGAGTTGAGAGCTAAACTGCTGGCTGTGTTAAACGAACGCGATCGCCTGCTGCAAGCCTTGAAGTCTGAGCAACATAACCATGCTCAAACACGCCGCAGCCTCACTACAGCTTTGGGTGATGCTATTGACCGCTTAACACGCGACCGAGTGGCAGAGAACAGACGCGCTGCGCTAGATGGAGGGGAATAGGGGATGGGGGCATGAATAAATATATTTCCCTTTTCCCAAGCGTTCCCCAAGTCTACCTTTTCCCTAGTCCTAGAGTCCCATCACCTTAGCTACGGCTTTAGTTTCCGCTTCTATACCCTGATGGAATTGGGCAGCGCTGTGTTTGATGGCGCTGTCGGGGTCTTTTAAGCCGTTACCTGTGAGGACACAAACGACAGTAGCACCATTGGGAATTTGGTCTTTGACTTGCAGCAACCCAGCAACGGAGGTAGCGCTGGCGGGTTCGCAGAATACTCCTTCTTCTGATGCCAAAATCCGATAGGCGTTGAGAATATCCTCATCGCTGACCGCATTGAAGCTTCCTTGGCTGGCGGTTTGCACTGCTAGGGCTTTTTGCCAGTTAGCGGGGTTGCCAATGCGAATTGCTGTAGCTACAGTTTCCGGATTTGAGACTGGCTCACCTCTAATTATCGGGGCGCTACCAGCAGCTTGGAATCCCATCATCTTCGGCAGGCGATCGCACAGTCCTTGTTGATGGTATTGACAAAAGCCCATCCAGTATGCTGATATATTCCCCGCATTACCAACAGGGATGCATAGGATATCTGGGGCATTACCCAGTGCTTCTACCACTTCAAATGCGGCGGTTTTTTGCCCTTCTAAACGGTAGGGGTTGAGGGAATTTACCAAAGTTACGGGATAGTTTTCTGCCATTTCCCGGACAATTGTCAGCGCCTGGTCAAAATTCCCTTTTATAGCCAGTACTTCTGCCCCGTATACCAAAGCCTGCGCTAACTTCCCTAGCGCTACATAACCATCAGGAATCAGCACAAAGGCTCGCATTCCCCCACGTCTAGCATAGGCGGCAGCGGCGGCGGAAGTATTGCCAGTGCTAGCACAAATTACTGCCTTTGCCCCAGCTTCTTTTGCCTTGGAAATTGCCATTGTCATTCCCCGGTCTTTGAAGCTACCAGTGGGGTTCAGCCCGTCGTATTTGACAAAAACTCGCACTCCTCTACCTATACGCTCAGCTATGGCGGGGGCGCTTATTAGGGGTGTGTTACCCTCTAGAAGAGTGACAACTGGCGTTTTGTCGGTAACAGGTAGGTATTGCCGATAAGCTTCTATCAGTCCAGGCCAGGGGTAATAATTTGATTTAATCGCAGAGATGCTCAATGTCACGGGATTGCTCAGTACTTAGCTCCAAATTGTAATTAACGCACAAGCCAATGCCAGGAGGCAGTTTTTAGAGTTTTATCATTTTAGTCTACCTGAGATTGGGTAATGGGTAATAGCTAATGGGTAATAGCTAATGGGTAATAGGGAGAATAACCAATGCCCCATGCCCCATGCCCAATCCCCCATGCCCAATCCCCCATGCCCTACTTTTCACTTGGCGGCTCAATTATAAAAGATACATATAATTAGGCAATTAATTGTAAAATTAGGTTACAATACAAAGATGGTGTGAGTAAGCAATTATTACTAGAGACTGATGGTAAGCTGTTTATCTAGTGCATCCAGTTCCCAAACTGTCGCGGGCAAATCTCAAGCTCAATGTCTCCAAACCCGCGATGTAAAGAAGACTTTGTATCAAGTCGATCAACAAGTCAAGTTTTTGCATCTGCAAGCCGAAGTCGAGTCGCTGTTACAGCACTTGCAAATCATGAAGCAACATAAGCAAGTCGTTACATGCCAGAAAGAATAAAATTTAGTCGTTAGTCATTAGTCATTGGTCATTAGTCATTAGTTGATGGTGATTACTAATGACTAATCACCCATCACTCAAAGCGCTGAGTTTTGGAATTCCAGCGCTGGAAACCGTATGTTTTACTGTCTTCGACTAGTAAGGCTGGGGGTTGTCCTGACTCAAGGGAGGCGATCGCTGTTAGGGATGGTTGGGAAGAAATGCGGAAGCCATTGTAAATAATTTTTCCAGTATCTGCAAAAACTAAAGTCCGAGCGCGAGAGTTATTGGACTGTGGATTTGGTATTTTCCCCTTGGTCTGATTTAATGTGGCGATGGTTTCTGGTGAGATATTCAGCACTACTTCAGGCTTATCATCGCCGGTTAAATCAATCACCTGTACAGGCCAAGCTCCCATTTGTTGACGTAGTTTTTCAAAGCTAGGAGTTACAGTACCTTTAATCGCACCAACCGTTTGTAACTCCCGCCACAGCCGGGGTAACATTGCCTGCACTTGCTGGGGTTGCTGTTGGTATACTTCTTCTAGGGTGATGGGAGATGGTTGCACCCATTCCAAGGCTGCATCTGTCAGGGCTAGAGGTGGGGGTTGATTGGGAGAACTGGAGCGTTGTTGTAGCATTTCTGTGGCGGAGGCTAAGAGTCGCAAAACCCCACCGCGCAATTGCACCCCTTTGATGGTAACGTTGGTGGTTTGCTGCTGTCCGTCTGCTGTCCAGACGGTGATTTGCATGGCAGATTCGTTATTTAAACCCAACTGCTGCCAAATAAATTTTTCTGGTTCGGTTTTTGGGAGTTGGATACTAGTAAACGGTGTCATCAGCCAGCCTCTACCCTCGTGAAAGGCAGAAACCTGTACTTGATACCAAACTTCGTTTTGTGTCACCTGCAAGGGGATTTTAGGGTTAAATGGGAGCCATTCTTTGGGGTTGATTTGGGTGACAGGTTGGGCTGAACCCACTATGCGGCTGGTATGATTAGCGGGGGTGTTACCGTCAGAATAGTCGCCTTCCAGTCGTCTTAGGAGCTTTTGAATATAGAGAAGGTTGGTTTTTGTCTTTTTACTTTGTTCCTTTAACCAGTCTTCTGTCTGGGTGCGTCCTTGTTTAATGAACATCATCAATGCGTTCCAAGCTTGCACTTGTTGATTGTTGGGTTGGACTCGTAAAGCAGTTTCTATCCGATTTCGTAACCGTCCGTTATCGGCTTCCAGAAGAGTCGCAACTTCTTGAGTATTTTCTGGGGAAGCCGCATAGACTTTTAAGGCTTCCTCCCAGCGTCCATCAATCAATTCTGCTAGCACTTCCTGAGAGACATTTGCCCAATTGGTATTTGCCTGGTTTTGGGTAAAATCGGAGTGCAGCCGAATCAAATCGATTTGTGCTTCGGCTGCGGCTGGTAATGGTTTTGTGCGTTGTTTTTGCAGGGTTTGTAACAAATTCCTCGCGGGTGTCCACAGTCCACTGCGAGCTAATAATAAAGCATCTTGATAATCGGAATTGTCCAGTGCTGGTGGTGAAAGGGAAATTGGTTCTAGCTGAGTCGGGTTAAGGAAAAATTCTACTTTAGCAACTTGATAAACCCGGAATAGGGGTTCTAAACCTACAGTTTGATTAATAATTAATTCTGGGGTGTTACTACCTGTAATTTGTCGCCAGGTGGGAAGTTCTCCCGCAGGAGAAGTCCAGGAGAGCATGTTTTGCAGGTGAGCTTGTTCGGGGTTGTAGTGAATGATGTGTCCGTAGGCGATCGCATTGGTTCCTTGTTGGCGATTTCCCCGTAAATAAAACCAAATACCCTCCTCGGATGGTTGGACTTCAAACCGTCCCACCTCCGTTAAAGGTAGGGGAATGCTCGAACCTTGACTATCAGAGTCAGCGTTGACCACTGGAGCGATGACAAAGGATTCTTCTGGTCCTTGAATGGCTAATTGATTTAATAAATGGTAGCGTTTTTCTGCCCCTACTTTGAGTTGCAATCCTGGTGCTAATTCATAAACTCTCAGTTCAACTATATATTCACAATCCGCAGCACAAATAGAAAGCTGCTTTTTAACTGGAAGAATAAATAATTTTTCCTCGTCATCTAAGGGAAGGGTGTCTCCAGCTATCAATCCTTCTTGAGAGAGACTATGTTGAATTTGGAGCAGGGTTTGCGGTGGTTTGCGATTCCCTACAGAAATTTGTGCCCATTCTGGTAAATATTGATTGAGCCAGTTCACACCATCAGGATTTAATATCAATTGGATGCTCAGCCATGCTCCACCAATAACCAGAGTTCCACCACCTAATAACACCATAAAAGCTAGCAATGACGCTAACCAACTTCCTTTGTTTTTCGGGTGGTGTTTTTTAGCAACGGGACTTTTCCCATTTTCTTCCCGTCGTCGCATTTGGTTAGCACGTTTTGAGTTCAGCTTTTGCGATTTATTTGTCATTTTCGCTACTTTGTGAGTAATCGATTGCGTATTATTGCCAAGATATTTTTGATTGGGAATTCATCAATCATCATTAGTCAAGCTTCCAGCGTCAAGTGTCAATTATCAGTTATCTCCCGAAAATAAATAGCAGCAAACAAAAACAAAGTACCCTCAACTTACAGACTCTAACTCTTCCGGTGGTTGCTATATTCCTAAGTGTTGAGTCAACCAGTCCTTTTCACGAGTAGGTTAGCATCATAACCGACTTCTAAAAAAATCTACATTTCCCAGCCGCAATTTTCAGTAAAAGTTCTCAGATCCAGAGGTTCCGTTATCTCGTCTCTACCGCTCTTAGCGTGGGTGGGGTTTCCCCACCCCTACAGTACTTAATATTGCTTCCTCGTATCGCTGACCAGCAATTTCCCATGTATATTCGCTTTCTACTAGTTGTCTGGCATTGTGTGATAATTTACATCTCAATTGCGGTTGCTCAAATAATTGACTGATAGCTGCAACGTACTCGCTAGGGGTGTTGGCGCGTAGGGCGCGTAGTGGTACATTTGTTCCATCTACAGCTAGTCCTTCTAAACCGCGATCGCTTGCGACTACAGGTATACCAGATGCCATTGCTTCTAAGGTTTTATTTTTAATCCCAAATCCGGTTCGCATCGGGACTACACAGATGGTAGCTTGGTGTAAATATTCCACCATAGAATCTACACGTCCAGTAACATTAATACCTACTTTTTCCCGCAAAGCTAAAATTTCTTTGGCTGGACGCGAACCAACAATATCAAAAGTTGTATCGTGGTAAAGTTTTTGGATTTCTGGTAATACTTGATTACTGAAAAAAAGCACAGCATCAATATTAGCTAAATTATCCATTGCTCCAATAAAAATTAAGCGGTGTCCAGCCGTATCGTTAGGGCGATAGGGAAATTTTAGTAAATCTACACCGTTAGGAATCACGCTAATTTGACTAGGGGGTTGAAATTTTTCTATTTGTTGTCTATCTTCTGCTGTAGTAACAACAATTGCCGAGAATTTTTCACAGTAGCGTTGTTCGTAACGGTGTAATAGGGGTAAATTTAATCTGTCTCTCAGGGAGTTTTCAGAAATGTTAGTTTCCAGTTGATTTTTGATAGTCCCGTAGACTGAGCTATGAATATTTACTATAGTTTTGAGTGATTTTCGCCAAGGCGATCGCACATAAATTTCGTTGACACTATGTTCGCAGGTAATTACATCACACTTACCTGATTGGACAAAGTTATCAATCCAAGTTTGCATTTCTCTAGAATAGCGATTTAGGACATGTGGTGGGGTTCCCTGCTGGAAAAAATTAGTAAACCGCTGGATTTTTTCCAGTATTCCTGATTTTTCTGTGATGTCTGGTGGTCGATTAAAAATCACTAAATCATCTACATAATCCCGCAAAGAAGCTATTTCTGCATCTGTGACATCGGCTTGGAGTTGAGTGACGAGGGTAATTCTATGACGTTGATTTAAATACTTGAGTAAGTTAAAAGTTCTTACCTGGGTTCCTCCGCGAGTTGGCGGATAGGGGAATGTGGAGGATAACATTAAGATGTTCATAGAGTTTGATTAGTTGAGAATTATGGCTAATAAACTGTGATAGATATAGGATGACTTATTATCCTCGATGTCAGCTACAGAACTGGGGAAATAAGAACCGCAGATGAACGCCGATTAATGCCGATTAACTTGTAATTAACCAGAATATCCTCATTATGCCCAAAGTTAGTGTTTGTATTCCTACTTATAACCGAGCCAATTTTCTCACCTATGCAGTGAATAGTGTGATGAGACAAAGTTATCAGGATTTTGAAATTATTATCTGTGATGATGCTTCTACTGACAATACAACGGAAATAGTCCAGCAATGGGAAGACGAGCGAATTAGTTATATAAGACAACCAGTTAATGGGGGACGCAGCCGAAATATGCGTTCTGGTTTTGAAGCGGCTCAGGGGACTTACTTTATAAAATTTGATGATGATGATGCGCTTACACCGGAGTTTCTGGAAAAAACTGTGGCGGTTTTAGATGCGAAACCAAATGTAGATTTTGTTTGTACTAATCATTGGATTATTAATCAGAATAATCAAAAAAATGAAGCAGCGACTCAAGAAAATTCTGCTAAGTGGGGAAAGGATAGATTACAGGGAGTAATTCCTGATTTGTTAGCGGAAGCTTTTATCTATCAAAGTTTACAGGTGGGTTCGACGCTATTTCGTCGCGATTGTCTGCAAGCAGTAGATTATATGCGTCCGGAAGCTGATGGATGCGAAGATTTTGATTTATTTGTGCGGTTAGCTATGGCTGAGAAACAAGGCTATTTTATTCCGGAATTTTTAATGGAATATCGGATGCATGGTGGTCAAACGAGTCTCAAACAACAAATTCACTTTTTAAAGGCGAAGAGTTGGTGTTTAAACAGTTACAAATTTCGGAAAACCGAATTAGAAATAATTCGCTTGGAAAAACTAGCTGGAATTAAACAAGCTCTGGGTTTAAGATTAGTTGAAAATGGCGATAGTGCTGAGGGACGAGAACTTTTAAATGAGTCTAGTCAGGCTTTAGGATTTTCTGGGAAAGTGACTTTGGCTGTAATACTTTCTTATTTACCTATGAGTTTTCGGCAATTTTTTATGAATCAATTTCGGAAATTTCGTGCTAAAGACTATGCGGAGAAAGTGCGAGAAGTTGTTAATTGAAGTTGATATAGCGTTTCTCGAATGTGTCAGGTACACTATTACCCCACCCTCAATCCATCAAAGGGGAGGGAGACTCGATGTATCTCATGTGATTAGGAAACGCTATAACGTTTCCCAATTGCGTGAAATACAGACCATTGTAGGGGCACAACATTGTTGTGCCCCTACCCGTATACCTGACTCAAACGATAAGCGCTATATCTGGATGAAGGACAGAGTGTTGCGGGTAGGTAAGGGAGTCCAATATCTCCGATTTAGGAGGTGAGGTGTTTGTTGTCCCTAATTCTAGTAGAGTAGAATAAGTGTGTAAATTATTTTGATTTTAGCTATATTAGTCCTGACTTAATTTCAGGAAACAATACCCCTATGGAAACAATTGAGTTAAAGTTCCTCTTAAAGTTATTGGGATGCGAGAATTATCGGTCAACCCTCAGCGCTAGCGCTTTCAACAGTTTTAAAGCTAAAGATAAAATTTGTCGAGATTTGGGCGATCGCGGACTTGTAGACTACTCTCGCGAAATTGCTTCCGTCAAAATTTTACCCCCTGGACGCGCTCTCCTGAGTGCTGAAATAGAACAGTCACCGTTGACCACTAATGAATTAAAGGTGCTGGAGCATATAAACAAGGCTTCCGGAAAAATTCCTCCTAGCAAAATCAATATTAAATCTTTAAAATCAGATGAGCGAGATGCTATCTTGCAACGTTTCCATGAACGGGGATTGATTGAAGTTGAAATCAAAATTAAACGGACTAAACCAGAGGTTTGGCTGACGGAAAGAGGAATTGAGTATTTACGGGATGACTATAACCCCAAAAAAGGTAATCAACCCGTCCTCGTTTGTTGCTGTTAGGTGACTCAGGTTCTGGTAAAAGCTATTTATTAGGTAGGGTTAAACGTACCTTAAATCCCAAGGCTTTTTTTGCCTATATTGGTCCTTGGGCTGATAGTGAACATATTTGGCGTCATGTCCTGCGCTACACCGTTGATAGTTTAATGCAAGTTCCAGAGGGACAACAAGATTCACAGTTAATGCTATGGTTAAAAAGTTTATCAGCCTTCACTAAACGGAACGTAAAACAGCGAATTGCTGAAGATAATTTTTGGGAGATATTCCAAACAGATAGAAAAAAATTTATTAAACACCTGAAGCAAACTTATAAATCGGCAAGTATTTATAATCCAGACATTTTCTTTGGAGTGCTGCATGACCTCACCAATCCTGAATTATATGATTTAGCGTGCGAATGGTTGCGAGGAGATGACTTAAGTGATGAGTCGATGCAGGAATTAAAAGTTAAGCACTGCATTGATTCAGAAGATGCAGCTAAAACTATTTTGTCCAACTTTGGCAGAATTTCTACGGAAACTCAACCAATTGTTTTATGTTTTGATAATTTAGACAATATTCCCACACTACCAGATGGTTCTCAGGATTTTCCTGCTTTATTTAATATCAATACAACGATTCACAATGATTATCTCAAAAATTTTCTGGTAATTATTAGTGTCATTACTGATACCTGGAGACGGAATGGGGAGCGGATTCAGCAAGGTGACAGAGCTAGGATTGATAAACCAGTTCTGTTAAAACGCATTAACTTAGAACAAGCAGAAGCACTCTGGAGTTATCATCTCAATTCTCTACATCAACAAGCAAATCCCCTGCCTGATTCCCCGATTTTTCCCCTAAATAGCGATATATTAGAGCAAAATTTTCCTGGTGGTAAAACTACGCCCAGAAATACCATCAATCAGGGAAAGATTGAATATCAAAAGTACAAACTTTCCCTCCTAGAAGCCAAAAAACCAGATGTTAAACCAACTCCTGTAATTTATAAACATACTCTGCCGAAAGTAGATATTAAACAACCTACTCCTGATAAAAAAAATCCTGTCATTCCTCCACCACTACCTCTAAAAAATATTAATCAAACACCACAGCTTCCCACACCAACACCACAACATCAAAAAGATAAAAGTCAAGCAGAATTTGAATTGCTGTGGCAGCAGGAATATAAAAAAACTCAGGTAAAAATTACTAAAATTACTCTGTTATCTGCATCTGAACTCATGCAGATAATACAAGAAGTTCTACAGGCATTACAAATACAAGGAATTAAGCCTAAAATCATTAGTGGAAAATACGCTAACCATTCTTTGAGTTACCAACAGCTTGGTAAGGGAGAAATAGTAGGGTTAATCTGGACAGAAGAGGCAAACATGAATACTTTTTATAATATTATGAATGCTTGTCAGAAAGCGATTCAGGAAAATCTCTGTCAAAAGCTGTACTTAATTCGTGCTGGAGGAGTAGGAAAACCAAATCTAAAGGGTAATCAACTTTATAGACAGATTTTCACAAATACTCAACATCATCATATCCAGCCAAATCTATCTTCTGTCCACAAATTAGCTACCTATCACAGTTTTGTAAATTCCACCCTTGCTCAGGAACTATTTGTTGCCGGTAAAGCGATTAATTTAAAGGAATTACAAACCTTTATTCGCCAATCTAAGCTTTTAGAAGATTGTCGTCTTCTCCAAGATTTAGGAATTTTTACTCCTGCAAGTAGTGGTTCAGGGACTAGTGGTAGTAATACATCAAAACCAGAAAAAACAGAATGGCAGCCGGTGAAAGATTTTTTGCTAAATTTAGTCATAACTCAGCACTATATCGGCAGAAACTATTTAGTGGAAAATGCTCATCGTCAGTTTCCCGAATTACATGAAGAGGAGATTGAAAAATTGATAAATCTCCTTTGGGTGGAAAAAAAGATTAACATCGCCAACCCCAAAGCAAACCGAGAAGACCAAACTGTTTGTCTGGTAGTCTAAAGACAATTCACTATGTCAAGCATGATTATATATAACCAATGTACTACCTGACAGAACCTAGCGAAATCCGAGCGCAAATAACCAAATTTACCTCAGCTAAAACCCTATGGTTAGACACAGAAATCGCTGACTACAATACTTACCAACCTCGGCTGTCTCTCATCCAAGTCTTGGCTGAACCTACAGACTTGACAGGTGAATATTCTTATATCCTCGATGTATTGGATAAACCTGATTTGGCTGCATACTTTATCAACCAAATCATGGTTAATCCTGAAATTGAAAAGGTATTCCATAATGCTGGATTTGATTTAAAATATCTCGGAAAAAATCTATCCCAAAACGTCACTTGTACTTATAAACTAGCCCAAAAAATTACCCGCAATGTTTTGGGAACAAGCAATTTAAAACTGAAAACTCTCGCAACAGAACTCTGTCATTTTTGTGATGTAAATACAGAAGAACAATCCAGCGACTGGGGACGGCGCCCCCTTACCCAAAAACAGCTACAATATGCGGCAATGGATACAGTCTATCTAGCGGCTGTCCATCGCCGGTTACTAGAAATATCTAATCCCGATGCTGTCAGTAATATTTTTGATATGGCAACTAACAAATCTCAAGATTCACTAGACAAGAATTATAATAAATCATCTTTAACTGTAACTAAAGTTAGAGTTGCCTTAGAGTGTCCTCGCGTGTTTTATTTGCATCATAAATTCGGCGGTAAAACATTATTTTTACCACCCAACAGTGGTAATGGCATTGGTAATGCCTTTCACAAATTAGCGGATGATTTTATTAATTTAGCTCGACGGGAACCGCAATTTCAAGATTTATTTAAACCAGCAGCATCCCAGCTAAAAGTAGAAGATATAGCATCGGGAATGCAGCAGCTATTTTATAAACTTGTTTTTTACCCCCATTTGCAAGCAGTCATAGCACAAGATGCTAGTCAAGCACCAGAACTGCTGAAAATTTGGCACGGATTACAAGGATTAATCAAACACTTCGCCCAATTACTAGTAATTAATCGCAGTTATTGTAGTGCCGAAAAACTAATTCCTAACACCTTTATTTCTGAAGAACGCAAGGTTGAGCATAACTTTAATCTCCCCGATGGAACGCAGCAACGAGTAGTTGGGGAATTTGATTGCTTAATTTATAACTGGGAAAAAAAGCGCCTGTGCGTCGTGGAATTTAAAACCTATCAACCTGTAGATCCATCAGCGCAATTAGCTCAAGTTGCTCTTTATAGTTATATGCTGCGTTCCCAGAAAAAAGTACCTGTGGACTCAGCCGTTTACTGTGTTTTACCAGAGTTCAAAGATTATCAATATACCTGGGAAGAGTTAGAGAATACTGTCCATCAGGTGATTCCCTATAAATTGCAACAAATGCAGGAATGGCTGAGTTGGGAACCTCCTCATCCTAACCCACCACCGTCCACAACCCAGCCTCATCTGTGTGAAATTTGTCCCCAAAAGCAGAAGTGTCAGAGTTATTTTTTAGATGATAAGCAAAACGGACAAGATATCCAACCCACCAGTAAAAGAACAACCCCAAAGCCATCTCCCGACGCTGATATCATCGGTCAAAATTTGGTGAATACTCTGCAATCTTTTGGGATTGATGTAGACTACCAAGGGGCTGCTTTTGGTCCAGCTTTCATCCGCGTCAAGCTCAAACCCCATACTGGAGTTAAAGTAAGCTCAATTTTGAAATTATCGGCGGATTTGCAAGTGCAATTGGCGTTAGCAAATCCACCTTTAATTGCGCCACAAGCTGGTTATGTTAGCGTCGATTTACCTCGTGCTGACCGTCAAATTGCTCATTTTGAGGAATACATTCAACCGCAAATTTTACCCCCCTCAGCACCTATTAAAATTGCCATTGGGGTCAATTTAGACGGACATCTGGTAGAGGCTGATTTATCAGATCCAAATACTTGTCATTTTTTGGTGGGTGGGACAACTGGTAGTGGAAAGAGTGAATTTTTGCGATCGCTCCTCCTCAGTCTGTTAACAAATCATCCTCCGAATCATCTCAAAATAGTCCTGGTTGACCCCAAACGAGTGACATTTCCAGAGTTTGAACAGATGGAGTGGTTGTATTCCCCCATCGTCAAAGATAGCGACAGCGCTATCGAACTAATGGAACAACTCGTAACAGAAATGGAGTTGCGGTACAAGCGATTTGAAAAAGCTCGCTGTGCTGATTTGAAAAGCTACAATCAAAGTTATTCTCAACCCATACCCCGGATTGTCTGCATTTTTGATGAATATGCTGACTTCATGGCAGAAAAAGAGACCCGCACAGCCCTAGAGGGAAGTATAAAACGATTGGGTGCAATGGCACGGGCTGCGGGAATTCACTTAATTATTGCCACACAGCGTCCAGAAGCTAAGATTGTCACCCCGATTATTCGCTCCAATCTTCCAGGAAGAGTTGCTCTGCGGACAGCCAGTGAAGCAGATTCAACTATTATTTTGGGAGGTAAAAAAACAGAAGCTGCTTATCTACTAGGGAAGGGCGATTTATTATATCAAGTTGGTTCCACACTGCACCGCTTACAAAGCTTATTTGCTGCAAATATCCAGCTACCATCCATCTAAATTGGGATAAGTATATAAATTCACTTGCATTTTTACCCACTATCTGATAACAGTTGATGGATTACTATTTGTATCCAAAAAATTCATGTACCATCAACCACTATTAGTCAGATTTCCACATGACGTATGATTTAAGACTGCGAACTAAGTATAGATTAAAAAAATTACTCATTTGCACGGGTGCATAATAAAGATTAAATTTAATAAACGTCGGTAATCACAGTACAGCCACGTAAAGGAAGGTAAATCCGCTCTTACCAGGCTATGCGTCATTAAAGGAATAAACAAATGGGATATGTGATTGCAACTGCAAATATGAAAGGTGGTGTTGGTAAAACCACACTTAGTGTCAATCTAGCTACTTGTCTAGCCAAAGAACATGGTAAGCGGGTGCTTGTGGTTGACCTGGATACCCAAATTAGTGCTACCCTTAGCCTAATGTCCCCTGCAGATTTTGCCAAGCGTCGCAAAGAAAGACGGACATTGAGATATTTGGTAGACCAAGTAATCAAGCCACAGTACCAGCCAAACATTAATATTCACGACATTATTCATTCCTACGTTTGCAATCTCAAAGGTCTAGATATACTACCAGGAGATATCGACCTCTACGATGAGTTTGTCGTGTCGGAAATGCTCCATCAAAAAGCAGTGAATTTGGGTGAAGCGGATTTTGAAACTGTTTGGAACCGCTTTGAAAGAGTCTTAATCCGGCAAATCTTACAACCAGTACTGCAAGAGTATGATTTTATTATTTTAGATTGTGCCCCTGGCTATAATCTCTTGACTCGTAGTGGTTTAGCTACCAGCGATTTTTACATACTTCCAGCCAGACCAGAACCCTTATCTGTAGTCGGTATTCAGCTACTAGAAAGAAGAATTGCCAAACTAAAAGACAGTCACGAGCAATTTGGCGGTTTAAATACCCAAATGCTGGGAATAGTCTTTACCATGTCTAATGCTAACATCTTCAGCGGCAGATATTACAAAAAAGTAATGCAGCGGGTTTACGAAGATTTTGGTGCAGGAAAACTTTGTAAAACAGCCATACCAGTGGATGTTAATGTTCCTAAAGCTGTGGATAGTTTTATGCCAGTGGTATTAACTAATCCCCAATCATCCGGAGCCAAAGCCTTTAGTCAATTAACTAGTGAATTGTTACAAAAACTCAAGATTGCTGTCGGTACAAAAGAACAGAAAACTAAACTAGATTTAGCCAAATTAGAATGATTAAAATTAATTTCAACCACAGATGAACACTTCGGAACACAGATGAGATGAATTGTCTGTTTTTATCTGTGGTTCTATTTTTACAGGACTGACGCAAAAAAAGAGCGAAATGTTGATTCTTTCCTAGGGGCACAACACTGTTGTGCCTGTAAATATGTGGGTGTTGCGTAAGTCCTATTTTAGTTGATGATGATGTAGGGGTGGGGAAACCCCACCCCTACAACACCTCAAAATTCCCCAGCTAACGCAGAAACACAACGATCGCAAATTGTCGGATGCTCAGATGATTCTCCCACATGTTCCGAGTAGTTCCAGCAACGTTCGCACTTCTGACCCTCAGCGTCCACCACACCAATTCCTAATGTGTCGGACTGTAATTTGTACTTCAACCCTTGTAATCGCTCTTGAGAGTCTAACAACTCCACTTGGGAGGTGATAAACAGGTAGCGCAGTTCGTCTACACAGTTGCTCGCTGACTTCAGTGAATATACTGCTGCTTTAGCTTCATCGGCTACATAAAGTAAGACTTTCGCTTCCAGGGAAGAACCAATAGCCTTATCTACCCGCGCTTGTTCCAGCACCTTATTCACCTCAGTGCGGATTTGTCGCAATTGTTGCCATTTGATTGCTAATTCTGGATTGTCCCATGCCTTATCTAGTTGCACCCAACCTGCTTCAAATACAGACTTGTGGGGTGTTTTGTAGGGAAGAAATTGCCAGATATCTTCTGCCATGTGACAGAGAATCGGTGCGATCGCTCGTGCTAAGTTTTCCAAAGCGATTTGCAGCACAGTTTGACAGCTACGACGCCGGAAGCCTTTAGGAGTACCAATATACAACCTATCCTTAGCAATATCCAGGTAGAAGTTAGACAAGTCCACCACGCAGAAATTCTGCATTGCTTGGAAAACCCGGAAGAACTGGAAACTATCAAAGGCTTCCTGGACCTCACAGAAAACTTCCGTCATCCGGTGCAACATATAGCGGTCAAGTTCCGGTAATTCCTCATAGGGTACAGCATCCTTGTCGGGGTCAAAGTCGTGCAAATTCCCCAACAAGAACCGTGCCGTATTGCGAATCTTCCCGCGCACATCTCCCAGTTGCTTGAGGATATTCTTACCCAGACGGACATCGTTGGTGTAATCTACCGACGACACCCACAGACGCAACACATCGGCACCATAAGGCGGGTCTGTTTTTTGATTCTTACCGCCATTAATGACAATTGCTGGGTCAACTATATTACCCAGGGACTTACTCATCTTCCGTCCCTGCTCATCCAGGGTAAAGCCGTGGGTTAACACTGTTTTGTATGGTGCATGACCATTCACCGCCACACTGGTGAGCAAACTCGACTGGAACCAACCCCGATGCTGGTCGGAACCTTCCAGATAGATATCCACTGGGTAGCGCAACTCTGGACGCTGCTTGACCACAGAAGCCCAAGAAGACCCTGAATCAAACCAGACATCCATCGTATCCGTACCCCGGCGGTACTTGCGACCATTATTCCGGTATTTCTCTGGTAACAACTCCTCTATCGACAACTCCCACCAAGCATCGGAACCTTTCTCGGCAATGATAGCTTGCACATAGGAGATGGTTTCCTCATTCAGCAGTGGTTCCCCAGTTTCTTCATCGTAAAACACGGGAATAGGTACACCCCAACTGCGCTGACGGGAGATACACCAGTCAGAACGCTCAGCCACCATCGGTGTGATCCGGTTTTCGCCTTGAGATGGGATCCACTGTACCTGAGAAATAGCTTGCAGCGCCTCTGTTCTAAACCCTTCCACCGAAGCAAACCATTGCTCAGTAGCGCGGAAAATCGTCGGCTTTTTCGTCCGCCAGTCGTAGGGATACTTGTGGACATAGGGTTCTTCCTTAATTAACGAACCCGCCGCTTGCAAGGCATCAATTACCGCCTGGTTTCCATCCCCCAGCACATTCAACCCCGCAAACTGTCCCGATTCCTCAGTAAAGACACCATTATCATCCACCGGGGACAGGATAGGTAAGCCATAACGCTGACCGACGATGTAGTCTTCTTGACCGTGCCCCGGAGCAGTGTGTACCAAACCCGTACCAGACTCAGTGGTAATGTAATCGCCACCAATGACTATTTTGCTCTCCCGGTCATACAGGGGATGCTTGTAAGTTGAATGTTCTAAATCTTTCCCTTTAACTGTGGCTTTTACGGTTAACTGCCTCCCGAAGGTGGAAGCAAGACTTTCCACCATATCAGCCGACACAATCATATACTTGCTAACGTATGCGGCAGCGGATGCTTCGCTAACGGATGAAGCGGATGAGTTATCCGTTTCATCTGCTACTTCATCCGCTGCCACCACCACGGCATAATTCAAATCAGGGTTAACCGCCACTGCTAAGTTAGCAGGGATAGTCCAAGGAGTAGTTGTCCAGATAGCGACGCCGAGATGGGGGAGAAATTCACCCAAAGTACTTTGCACGGCTTCCGAGAGACTGGTCATCGGGAAAACCGCGTACAAGCTGCGGGAAGTATGACCTTCGGGGTATTCCAATTCAGCTTCTGCAAGGGCGGTTTTTGAACTAGGACTCCAGTGAACCGGCTTCAAACCCCGGTAGATATAACCTTTGAGTACCATCTGACCAAAAACGCCAATTTGCGCGGCTTCGTATTCCGGCGTCAGCGTTAAATAGGGGTTGTCCCAATCACCCCATACACCGTAGCGCTTGAAGCTATTGCGTTGTTCATCAACTGTTGCGAGGGCGAATTCTTTGGCTTTTTGGCGCAGTGTCAACGGCGTCAAATTTTGCCGTTCTGCCGACTTCATATTTTGCAGTACTTTCAATTCTATCGGCAACCCGTGACAATCCCAGCCCGGAACATAGCGAACTTTGCGTCCCCGCAACAATTGGTAGCGGTTGATAATGTCTTTCAGGGTTTTATTTACCGCGTGTCCTAGGTGTAACGTACCATTAGCGTAGGGTGGACCGTCGTGCAAAATAAAAATCTCACCCGGATTATTCTGCGACAGACGCTCGTAAATTCGATTTTCTTCCCAGAATTTTTGGATTTCAGGTTCGCGCTTGGTAGCGTTCGCCCGCATGTCAAAGTTAGTTTTGGGGAGATTAACCGTATCTTTGTAGCTTACTTGTTCTGTCACAATCAAATACCAGGGGAAAAATAGGGTATTGAACCTATTATAAATTCTGCTAGTCGTCTACAGGGAATAGGTAATGGGTAATGGGTAATGGGGATTGGGCAAGAGGGCATTGGGCATGGGAAACTAATGGGTAATGGGTTGATAACTGTAATAAATAAATTTCTTGTTTGTCCACCTTACCTTGTCACCATTCCCCCATCCTCATCAACCCGCAGGCTTATCCGTAGCTGGTTTGTCTTCCGCAGGTGTTTCAGCTGGTGGTGCTAGTTCTGCATCAGGTGCAATTTCTTCCACCGGAATTTTCCCTACTTCCACAACGGTTTCATCAGCTTTTTGGGATGCTTCTATTGCAGCTTCCACCAGATCCGGTGAGGGAGGATTAGGTGGAATTAATTCTGGTACCACTGCTTGAATTTCCGCTTCCGGAGTTGCAACTACCTCGCTGGGGAGTTCCGTGATAGTTGTTTCTGTATCGGCTTCCAGAATAGCGGCTAAATCTGCTGCACTGGTTGTAGGTGCTTCAGCCGTGTCAGTACGCTTATCAATTACCTCTACCAAAGGCGTCTGAGTCGTTGATACTGGGGTCGTTGATACTGGGGTAGTCTTTTTCCCCACTGTCTGCTGTACCTTACTCTTTAACCCCGCGAAAATACCACCTAGCTTTTGGGGAAGCGACACAGAGGCAACAACTTCCTCCTTGCTGGGGATAGGGGTTTTTTCCTTAGCTGGGGTAAGTTGTCGTCGCAATTGCAGTGTTTGGGTTACAGCCCAAACCAACATCGCCACACCCGCTATTTCACCGAGTAACAGTCCTCCAGTAATCCGTCCAGCACACACCCATAACACCAAAGCATAGAACAGTCCAAACCCACTCCAAACCAAGTCATTCTTGCGGTGGATTTCTGGGAAAAAGAACGCTGCCATATAAATGGCTAAGCTACCAATACCGACTGTCAGCGCTAGGAAGTGTGCCAGCATATCGTGGTGACTCCTTACTCTATGTCATGGAACTATTTCAATTTTGCTAGAGAATTGTCCAATTTAGCTAATAAGTAATGGGTAATGGGTAATGACTAATGGGTAATAAATTTTTTCCTTGTCTCTAGTCCCCAATGTAACAAACCTGCGAGTGAGTAATTATACTTTCCCTCCCAGACTTAATGTTTGCTTTACGGGCAAACCAAAAATCTCGACATAACCTAGGAGGTAAAGACATTTGCATTCTTTTCGCAGACAATTTTATGACCCTACAAAGTTTTGGTGTGATTGGCTTAGCCGTAATGGGAGAAAATTTGGCGCTCAATGTGGAGCGTAACGGCTTCCCAGTCGCTGTGTACAACCGCTCACCAGAAAAAACCGATGCCTTCATGGCTTCTAGAGCGCAGGGTAAGAATATCAAAGCGGCATATAGCCTGCAAGATTTTGTCGCTTCTTTGGAACGTCCCCGGCGAATCTTGATTATGGTGAAAGCTGGTGCGCCGGTTGATGCAACTATCGAGCAATTAAAACCTTACCTGGAACCAGGCGACATCATCATCGATGGTGGTAATTCTTTACATACTGATACTGCTAGACGTACTCGCGACTTAGAAGCGGCAGGTTTCCGGTTTATTGGTATGGGGGTCAGTGGCGGTGAAGAAGGGGCGTTAAATGGTCCGTCGATGATGCCTGGTGGTACAGTAAGTTCCTATGAGTACTTAGAACCTATTTTCACTAAGATTGCCGCCCAAGTAAGTGATGGTGCTTGTGTGACTTACATTGGTCCTGCTGGTGCTGGTCACTACGTCAAAATGGTACACAATGGCATTGAGTATGGCGATATGCAATTGATTGCCGAAGCATACGATTTGCTGAAAAATGTCGCCGGACTCAACCATGAGCAACTACACGACGTGTTTGCTGAATGGAACACCACTGATGAACTGAATTCGTATTTGATTGAGATTACCGCTGATATCTTCAAATACATCGATTCAGATACTAATCAAGCGCTGGTAGAGTTAATTCTCGACGCCGCTGGACAGAAGGGTACAGGACGCTGGACGGTGGAAACTGCTTTGGAATTGGGTGTAGCAATTCCCACCATCATTGCAGCGGTAAATGCTCGGATTATGTCTTCCTACAAACAAGATAGAGTAGCCGCATCCCAGGAACTGACAGGACCGATGCTTAAGTATGAAGGCGATACCAACGCCTTTGTCAACATGGTGCGTGACGCCCTCTATTGCTCAAAGATTTGCTCCTACGCTCAAGGGATGGCGCTGTTAGCGAAAGCCTCTGTTGAGTACAACTACAACTTGAATTTGAGCGAAATGGCACGCATTTGGAAGGGCGGTTGTATCATTCGTGCTGGGTTCTTGGGTAAAATTCAACACGCTTTCATCGAAAATCCCTCTTTGCCTAACCTACTGTTGGCACCTGAGTTTAAGCAAACTATTCTCGACCGACAAGGTGCTTGGCGGGAAGTATTAGCTACAGCGGCGAAATTCGGTATCCCCGTACCAGCATTTAGCGCTTCGTTAGATTATTTCGACAGCTACCGTCGCGCTCGTTTACCGCAAAACCTCACCCAAGCTCAACGCGACTACTTCGGTGCCCACACATACCAACGTGTGGATAAGTCTGGTGTCTTCCACACCGAATGGACAGAATCTCACGGTTCTGTGTCTACATCGACACCATCACCTGTGCAAGTGTAATCCTGAAGATTTACGCAGATATATAAAGGGTATGTTTGCAGGTGACTCTGAGTATTCGGGGTCACTTTTTTTGGATAATGGGTAATGGGTAATAGGGAAACTAATTACCCCAATCCCTATCTTTAGCCATTATCACCCAAATATTTGGCTTTGAGTTGTTCTAGTTCCATGTCAATCTCGGTTTTGGGTTTGGGTGTGCCGAGAAATTGCGATTTGAGTTCTTCTAGTTCGCTATCTATTTGACTGGTGGTTTTTTTGCTCTGGGTGGGTGGAGGAGATGTAGTAGTTACGGCTGGGGAAGGGATTAATTGGGTTACAGGGCTGGGGATTGTTGGTGGTAGGTTATTTAAGTCTTGTAGAACTTGCGCTGCGGTATGATAGCGATCGCTGAGGGTGATCAGCAGCATTTTGTCGAGGATGCGGCTCAATTGCTGGCTGACGGGACTTTTGAGGTATTGTCGCCAAATCCATGTGTCTGTATTGATGTCATATAAATCAAAGGGCGATCGCTCCGTTAACAAGTGTATGCAGGTAGCTCCTAAACTGTAGATATCACTGGCAAATACTGCCCTACCTCGGATTTGTTCTAGGGGAACATATTCTGGGCTACCAATACTTGTTCCAGTGCGGTTTAAAGCGGTTTGGCTGGCAAATTTAGAAGCACCAAAGTCTACTATTACCAGTTTGGCATTGCTGCGACGGCGAATGATATTTTCTGGTTTAATGTCCCGGTGGATGATTTGGCAAGAATGACAAAATTGCAACACTGGTAATAAGTCATTTAACAACTGCCGGATTTTACTTTCACTGAAAGCCCCATTTTGCAAGACTTCCTGTGCTAGGTTTTGTCCATCTATAAATTCTTGTACGAGATATTGCCTATCTTCTTGGGTAAAATGTGCTAACAATTCCGGTATTTGAGGATGCCCTCCCAACTGCTCAAGACGCAGTGCTTCTTGATTGAATAATGCCACAGCTTTCTGCACGGTACTGGTGCCTTGTGCTTGGGGGTAAAATTGTTTAATCACACAGTAAGGCTTTGATGGTTTGTCCTCATCAACTGCTAAGAAGGTTCTACCAAAACCACCTTGTCCGATGGGTTTAATCGTCCGGTAGCGTTCTTTGAGCAGTAACTTAGCACCGCAAGAAAGGCAAAACCTAGCATCTACAGGGTTTTGCGGATTGGGACATTTGGGGTTGAGACAGTAGCTCATGGAAGATGAGAAGACAAGACCTGTCTCTATTGTGCCTGAGCAGATTAGGGAAATGGTTTTTAATTGTAATAATTTTGGCATTAATGGGGGAAGGGTGAAGCATTATTCTCCCCCTGTCCCTTATCCTTCAAAAAAACTAATTCTGAGAACTTACAACTTTAAATCCCCTAGCCGTCTGGATGACATCACCATCCTTGCGTATTTCTAAGGTTGTCGCTGATGTAGACCCCCCCTCCGTTATCGGTTGTTGCAAAATGTAGGAAAAATCGCCATTTGTCCAGCCTGTAGAGCATATACCATCACGACAAGCGACTGTACCCCCGCGTAAATCAATGCATTTACCTTTCGCATCGCAACCACGGTAAGTTAGGTCTCCTGTACCGTTCACCCCTGACCAAGAGTCGAGATTACCAATGGTAATAGTCAACTTACCGTTAGTTATAGTTTGAGAGTTTCTATTAGCTGTAGTTGCTAGCTTTTCCCCTACTAACTCCATTTTAGTAATCAGAGATTGTTTGCGGGTTTTACCACAGGGTTCAGCACTTTGACAATCATTAACTGATACCATTTGATAACTCAAACGCACTTTCTGATTTAAGAAAGTTGATTGCTGGGTGCAAATGTCAAAATCAGCACCTACTTCTTGCTCTTTACTTTTTTCATCAACTAGGGTGACATAGCACATTAAATCCCCGGAAACCATCCTTTTAACTGTACCTATTTGGGGTTGTTGTCCAGATGTAGTCCTTCTCACAGAGCCAGTAGCGACAGCGGTACGTGTAGTAGTTTTTTTAGGTGTTTTCGGAGTTTCTACTTCCGGACGAGCGGGGTTACGTGTAGCACCACTGGTAGCAGTTTTTCTAGAAGTTTCGGCTGTAGTCAAAGTATCTAGAGTGCTTTTTGTAGGCTCTTCAGTTGTAATTGATGTACTTGTAGAAGATTTACTAGTAGTTGCAGTTTTTATATTGCTGGAGGTAGCAGTTTTTTTAGAAGTTTCCGTAGTACTTGGGGTATTAATCCCACCTGTCAACGACGGGTCGAGGTTAATTGAGATATCGCCAGTGGTTGGCTGTCCCAAGCTAGGGTTAACAGGTGTAACTGGGATACCAGTAGGTGTGGGTAGTAGCGGTTTATTAATACCCGTCGTTGCTAAAGGAGTTGGGGTAATCGTGGCTGTTGGAGACGGGTCTGTTTGTGCTTGTTCCGTGGTACTGGTTGGTGATGCTGGGGAAGCATTGGGTTGTAAGCCCTGATTTGCAGGATTATTCTGGGAACTGTTGCAACTGGTCAACCAGAAGCAGCCCATCAGGAGGATAATCGAGGGAATTAGCTTTTTTTTCATTAGTTCTTGCCTAGGTCATTTCCGGCAGTGCAATCACTAGGTTAGCTTCATTCTCCCTGAGTAGTCCTGAGTACTCTGCCAAGCTTTGCAAGTAATTTTGTTCTAGACGGTTGACTAGATACTATCTTCACTAGCAAAAGGACATTGATAACTTTCATCCCCAGTTTCCACCTGGATAGTTGGATGTTCAATACCGAAATTATCGTGAAGTTCCCGGACAATTAGTGCTAAAAAATTGTCACCAGGATAGCCATCGGGCATGATTAAATGAACGGTAAGCGCGGTTTGTGTCGTACTCATCGCCCAAATATGCAAATCATGAACACCAGATACACCAGGTAGTTCACTCAGGTATGTTTGCACAGCTAAGGGTTCAATTTCTGCTGGTACTGCATCTGTAATCAAATTCAAGGACTCATGCAATAGTTGCCAAGTACCAGAAATAATTACCACGGTAATAATTAAACTAACCACTGGGTCAAACCACAACCAACCAGTGGCAATAATTGCAATCCCAGCCAGTACAACCCCTACAGATACTGCCGCATCTGCAACTAAATGTAGAAATGCACCGCGAATGTTTAAATCTCTTTCCCGTCCTGAAAGAAACATTAAGGCACTGATTGTATTGATAGCAATACCGATAACTGCTATGGCAATCATTGTAGTTCCAGTCACAGGACTCGGTTGACGAAACCTTTGAATTGCTTCCCAAGCAATACCCCCCGATACGATGAGCAGAAACACGGCGTTTAATAGAGCCGCCAAAATTGAAGAGCGACGCAACCCGTAGGTACGACGTAGCGTTGGTGGACGACGCACCAGAATACTGGCTCCCCATGCGAGTAACAAGCCTAGAACATCACTCAAATTGTGACCCGCATCGGCAAGCAGAGCAAGGGAATTAGCAATCAGACCGTAAATTGCTTCAATAATTACAAATCCCATATTCAGAGCAATGCTGACCACAAATGCGCGGTTGTAATTAGCAACACTATGGTTGTGTCCGTGGGTGTGTGTATGACTGTGAGACATAAGTTTTCTTTAAACTTGCAGAAATAGCCAAAATCTTATCTCATATAAGAGCATCATACATACCAATGTTGTTTACACAATATGATTCCCTTCGTGCTGAAAAATCCCGGTTTTTACTGTAAATGCGACCGGCGATTTCTTCACGTTTTCCTCATATTTTCTTTCTAATCTATAAGATGGAGACAACCGAGGTTCTCCTATAAAAATTGCGGGGTTTGCAGCACAGTATCTCTTCTGCTGGTAGTCGGGTGAAGTCGTCTCTAGATGCTGCTCTTAAGCAACTTCTGAACAAGAGGTGATAATTATGACAAAAGTATTCCGTAATCGCACAGAGGCAGGAAAACTGCTAGCAAGTCATCTGGCAGAGTATGGAAATTGCCCGGATGTTCTGGTATTAGCACTACCCCGTGGTGGTGTACCTGTGGCATTTGAAGTCGCAAAGGCGCTGAATCTCCCATTGGATATTTGCTTGGTGCGAAAACTGGGGGTACCGGGACATAAAGAATTGGCAATGGGTGCGTTAGCGTCTGATGGTGTACGGGTACTTAATTACGATGTGGTGAGTTGGTTGAACATCTCTAGTAACACAATTGACGAAGTTGCCAGCAAGGAATTGCGGGAATTACAGAGACGCGATCGCGCTTATCGCGGTAATCGTCCCCCACCGGATATCAAAAATCGCACGGTGATTCTAGTCGATGACGGACTAGCAACTGGTTCAACGATGAGGGCTGCAATCACCGTACTCCAACTAGAGCAACCTCAACGGATTATTGTAGCCGTTCCCGTCGCACCACAAGCTATCTGCAAGGAATTGCAAGCGGAAGTAGATAGGGTAGTGTGTCTCTTAACACCAGAACCCTTCTATGCAATTGGTCTGTGGTATGAGGATTTTTCCCAAACCACTGACGACGAAGTACGAGAATTACTGACAATAGCTCAGCAGCCAGCATTAACAAATGAAAAGTAAAAAGAAAGACTTTTACTTTAGATTTTACAGGAGGTGATAGCGATTAAATGGGATGTAACAGAGGTGTAGGAGATTGGGTTTACTGATAGTACACCCAATACTCTAGTTAAACTCTTGGAACTCTGTTATAGGCAGGCAAAAGTTCTTTTTTCGCCAAATACTCATGCAGTTCTTTAGCTTGGAGGTGACAGAGATCCTTAGCTAATTCACTTATCTTCAAGTGTTTGGGTAAAATAGGCATCAGAGATTCCCGCATCAAACCTAAAATTTGGGGTTCGGCAATCAATAGCAGTTGCTGCACTTGAGAAGTATCTGCTAATTCTACAATTTTATTTGCAATTGTCTGGGCAAAGCGGCGCTCAAATTCAAGCATGTGATTTTCCCGATGATCGTCATAGCTGTGAGCATGACCAGCAACACCACGATTGCGTCCAGTTTTAGCACTTGACCATAACTCTTGACCTGGTGTTTCCTTAGCAGCACTTAACAAACCTTCCTGTTCCATCAAATGAGGACCAGACTCATATTCAGGTAACTCGACTGGCTCTAATGTCAACAAGCGGGCTTTCGTGCCATTAATCACGGCAACTAGAAAGTGGCTCATCGTTACCCTCCAGAAATTCTATATACCTTAATCATAGAATTCATTGACAGATAATTACTGTAGAAATTCAATTCTTATCTTAAAACAGCTTTACAAATTTCTTCACAATTTCCTCACATTTATTTTCTAATCTCAAGGTGGAGGCAAATACTTTAGTATGACTGGTTTATTGCCAGAGGAAGCAGCAACTGTATCAATAGTAAGCAACTGGAAATATCAATTTTTCAATCAACAATATTGGAGGCAACCATATGGCAATTATTCGTTGGGAACCCTTCCAAGACATAGAACGTGGGGAACCTTTCCATTGGGAACCCATGCGGGAAATGGAACGTATGCAACGCCAGATGAACCGCCTGTTTGATAGACTCATACCTAGCGGTAATGGTGGAATATCCGGACTTACCTTTATACCATCAGCAGAAATGGAAGAAACTGCTGAAGCAGTTATCCTACGGCTAGAAATTCCAGGAATGGAAGCTAAAGATTTGAATGTTGAGGTAACAGAAGACTCCGTTTCTATCAGTGGTGAACGCCAGTCGGAAAGCACTACTGAAGAAAAAGGCACCAGAAGCTCAGAATTCCGCTATGGTAAATTTCAGCGGGTCATTCCTTTATCAGCCCATGTCCAAAACGACAAAGTACAAGCAGAATACTCTAACGGTATTCTCACCCTTACAATGCCCAAAGTAGAAGGCGAAAAGAAAAAAGTCGTCAAAATTAATGTCGGTTAGGCTCAACTCATAAAACCCTAGTAGTCCACCAGATTAATTATCCGTGGTTTATCCAAAACCACAACCTCTAAGAGACGTTCTGCCGGAACGTCTCTACAACCAGGTTGACCTATCCAAAGCAGAAATTTTGGGATTTTTAGTCTTGCTTTCACAAATTATTCAATTTTTTTATAACTTCATCAGATATGTCAATAAATATTATAAAATCTGAGATTTTCCAATTTATTTTATGTTATTTTAGCAATTGATAATTGGGAGGAGCGTCTTATGAATCCGGAAAGCCTAGACAATTTACTCCACAGTGTTGTAGATACTCGGATGAAGGAATTAGAACAACAACTTCATAACCAAATAGAGCAGGAAATCAAGCATTTTAATGACCGAACCACGAAGAGTGAAGCAGTTGCACAACTTAGCAATCGGATTAAGTGGCTGACTGGAGCGTTAGTCTTCACATATTTGCTGATTATTATTAGCGCTATTGGAGCAGGTACTTATTACCTGAGATTACAACAATCACAACAGCCAGTTAATGTACAACAGCAATCTTTACCACAAGTTCCAGCAAATCGGACTATCAATCCTTGAGCAATTGCGATGTCTGACAACAAGTTGCTTCGCGTCTACGTATCTCTGCTTGTAGCAGGAATACAGCTTTATCGGCGTTTATCTGCGCTAATCTGCGGTTAATTATTTTTCCCCTTCCCCAACTTGTAGACTAGACGCACCACTATGGTGGGTGAGCTACAGCGTAACCCACCAACCATATCCAGAGAAAGAAATATCCCTGCAACCAATATTTCCACTTCAGAGTATCTGCAAACTTAACTAAACAAATGTCAATAGTTGTTACTAAATCTGCCGCTCATCAAACCCCAATGCCATCTAAGGGGAAAATAGAGGTATAAGAAACCGGAGGCTAAACATAAACGCCCTCACTGACAAATTGCAAAGGTTGGTGGAATTATGATGCACGATATTTCCATACCGCATATCATCACCTACACCATCATGAAAATCGGTGTGCTAATTTTTGTGATCTTCGTGTTAATGGCAATCTCTATTTTGCCTCTTGCTTAGGTATCAAAAGTCTCACTCTTAGCACCCTTTGTGCCAATGCATACCAAGGCTAAACATTGGGATAATGCTCTAGCCGGGTGACAATAATCTCATCACCTGGTTGCAATTTCTGACCAATAGCGCGGTTGAGAGCGAAGGTGAGCAATTAATTTATCGCGTTTGGCTAAAGCGTGAAAGCTTACTGAGGGATAACTGCTCCCATGCTCCCCGTGAAGTAAGAAATAAATGTATAGACTTGTCTAGGATTTATATAGCAGATTGGTCATGTTGGCACCAAATACCACCTTCTGTCGGTCGCACTCCAAAAAATCGGCAACTCTAGATACCCGATTTTTTCAAAAAGTCAGGTATCTGAAGATTTCAATTCTTACTTTTGCAGATAGGATTGCTATGGTTTCGATTCCTTATCCTCGCGGACGTGAGACTTGAGCGCGTCTATTTACCTCATCCCAGTTAATCACATCCCACCAGCTATTCAAATAATCAGCACGACGATTTTGATATCTCAAGTAATAAGCGTGTTCCCAGACATCGTTACCCATAATAGGATAAAAACCATCCATAATTGGACTATCTTGATTAGCTGTAGTAGCAATTTGCAATTGATTTTTTCGGTTGCGTACTAACCAAACCCAACCACTACCAAAAACCCCTGTACCTGCAGCGTTAAACTGTTGTTTAAAGTTATCAAAGCTGCCAAATACTTGATTAATTTCTTCAGCAATTTCTCCCGTTGGTTGTCCACCACCATTGGGACCCATTATTTGCCAAAAAATAGTGTGGTTGAGATGTCCACCAGCATTGTTACGTACCTTGGTACGGATGTTTTTCGGTACGCTGTTGAGGTTTCTCAGTATGCTTTCCACGCTGAGTTTTTGGAGATTGGGATACGGTTTCAAAGCATCATTCAGGTTATTGACGTAACTGGCGTGGTGTTTATCATGATGCAATTTCATTGTGTTAGCATCAATAGCTTTCTCCAGTGCATCATAGGGGTAGGGTAATTCTGGTAGCTCTACTGGACTAGCACTGAGTTCGCGGTCGGGATAAGCTACAGGTATCCTTGGGTTAACAGCCGTTACCATCCCTGTGGGTGTAGTTGTGGGAGTTGCTGATAATATTTGTTCTGGTTGACAAGCAATTAGCTGAGTTGCCAGTATTATGCCTGTGAATATCAGGATAATTGGTTTGCGCCCAATCTGGAATATCAGACCTATCAACCATTTAAACATATATTGATGCCTCCCATTTAACCTAATTTAGTAGCAGAATCTAATCCCGAAGTCATCTACTAGAGGGAATAAACCTGAGTCAGGGAAGAGGTTACTGCTGATCCAGTCGCAGCACCGCCATAAAAGCCTCTTGCGGGACATCCACTGTACCCACAGCTTTCATCCGCTTCTTACCCTTCGCCTGCTTCTGTAAGAGTTTCTTCTTACGGCTGATGTCACCACCGTAACACTTAGCAAGTACGTCTTTACGCAAAGCCGGGATGTGTTCACTGGCAATAACTTTACTACCAATTGCCGCCTGAATCGGCACCTTGAATTGATGGCGCGGAATCAATTCCTTCAACTTCTCAGCCATTGAGCGTCCCACACCATAGGCTTTATCCCGGTGGACAATCATCGCCAGAGAATCCACGGGGTCGCCATTAATCATAATATCCAACTTCACCAGCGGGTTTTCCCGGTAGCCGATGAGGTGATATTCCATACTAGCGTAACCGCGAGAACGGGACTTCATTTGGTCAAAAAAGTCCGTGACAACTTCCGCTAAGGGAATCTCGTATGTCAGGGTAGTCCGTCCTTGGGTGAGGTATTTCATATCCTTGAAAATACCCCGGCGGTTTTGTGCCAATTCCATCAAAGTTCCCACGTAGGTTTCCGGCGTAATCATTTCCACCTGGACATAGGGTTCTTCGATTTTTTCGCGGTCATTGGGTGCAGGTAAGTGAGCGGGGTTGTCGATATAGAGTTCTTCACCCTTGGTGGTTAAGACTTTATACACCACTGAAGGCGCAGTGATAATCAAATCCAGGTCGTATTCCCGCTCTAGACGTTCCTGGACGATTTCCATGTGCAGCAACCCTAAGAAACCGCAACGGAAACCAAAACCCATAGCGCTAGAGGTTTCCGGCTCAAAGTGCAGCGCAGCGTCGTTCAAGCTCAGCTTGTCTAGAGCTTCCCGCAAGTCTTCAAATTGGTCAGCATCGATGGGAAACATCCCACAGAAGACCATCGGATTAGCTTCGGTATACCCTGGTAAGGGTGCGCTAGCTTTAGCATTCATCAGAGTAATGGTATCCCCGACGCGAGCGTCACCCACAGCTTTGATGGCAGCTGCGAGATAACCTACTTCCCCAGCGTGGAGTTCGTCCACCTGCTTCTGAGTGGGTGCGAGAACACCAAGCTCGTCTATTTGGTATTCCTTACCCGATGCCATCAGGTAGATTTTATCTCCCTTCTTCACCTTGCCATCCATCACCCGGAAATAGACAATCACACCGCGGTAGCTGTCGTAGTAGCTATCAAAAATCAGCGCCCTGAGCGGTTTGTCTATAGTGTCGCTAGGGGGTGGCACGCGCTCAACTATAGATTCTAAAATTTCATCAACACCAATCCCTTCTTTTGCAGAAGCGAGAATCGCACCAGAGCAATCTAAGCCGATAATTTCTTCAATTTCCTTAGCTACCCGGTCTGGTTCTGCTCCTGGTAGGTCGATTTTATTCAACACCGGGATAATTTCTAGGTCGTGTTCTAGCGCTAGATAAACATTTGCTAAAGTTTGGGCTTCTACACCTTGGGAAGCGTCTACTACCAACAGTGCGCCTTCACAAGCAGCGAGAGAACGGGACACTTCATAGGAAAAATCTACGTGTCCTGGCGTGTCAATCAAGTTCAGTACATACTGCTGACCATCCTTGGCGGTGTAATTCATCCGTGCGGCTTGGAGCTTGATTGTAATGCCGCGTTCCCTCTCCAGTTCCATGTTATCCAGGAACTGTTCCTTCATCTGCCGCTCATCCACTGTTCCAGTGACTTGGAGCAGACGGTCTGCAAGGGTGGATTTGCCGTGGTCAATGTGAGCAATAATCGAAAAATTGCGAATCCGTGCTGCGGGTACGTCAGTCATATAGTTATTGATAAGCGGCAACCAAGATAGAGACAGGAGTTACTTAACGCATTTTAATACTTTCTTATGAATGAGGATGGCAACTATGGCACTAAAATCTACTCTGAGGTTGTTTTGGACTGGAGCAAGCACCCATTCTCAAGCAAAATTTAGCGAAAATAGAGGGTAAACTAGCAACAAACGTCGTGTGCTAGGGTAGCCTTTGTGCCCGCATATAGACACAGTTTCGACAGTCCTGGAGAATTGTAGATGATAGATAACTCCATCCATCCCTCTGAAAGCAAGTCCGAAAAAGTTGAGATTGCTGTCCAAATAGATCCGGAATTATTAGAACAAATTCGCCATCTTACCAACGATCCGAGTAAAGTAATTGAAGTAGCGATTCGCCAGTGGCTACGGGGGGAAACCCAAAGGGATGATGAACTGACACGTAGTTTCAGAAGAACTCCCCTTCCTCCCCGCGGCGAATGGAACGATTGAGTCAACAATCAACAACGCTCGCGCATCGCGAAACGTCCAGATTTAGGGTGCAAGGTCTGAATGAATTAAATGTAAAGTGACATGTAAAGTTTGCAATTTGGCTTTGGAGATTGAGCAAATCTTTAAAATCTAATCTGCCAAAATTGTTAACTTTTATGCCACACTCAAACCAACCGTAAAAACCAACTTCTGGCTTGCCGTTTGTCTATGCCGACGCGATTAACGAGTATTGCTAACTCCCGACTACCAATTCCTGTGTCCCAAAGTGAAGCAACTGGTAACAATCAGCCAAACATCTCACTAGCAATGTTAGGAGCCGAATTGGTGTTTGTGCAAGATACGTCAGGACAATACCTCTCCTTTCATTGGCAACACAGGGATTACTTGCGAGGCAATCCTGAACAACATGTCGCAGAGCAAAACCGCCGGGAGTTTACCCCAGTAGATAAAGTTGCCTATTGGGAAATAGTACAACA
>Ga0114939_10000317_pt1 | contig 41450 bp, 42 predicted proteins | sample AshMeaCrysSpring_FD_87196 | JGI IMG/M metagenome (GOLD analysis project Ga0114939, IMG submission 87196) | Groundwater microbial communities from Big Spring, Nevada to study Microbial Dark Matter (Phase II) - Ash Meadows Crystal Spring | ecosystem: Environmental > Aquatic > Deep subsurface >...
AGCCGCGGCTGTCGTTGACCACGATCGGCAGCTTCTTGATCTGCAGCGCGACGTCGATGGCCCGGGCCAGCGCCTGCTCGGAGGTCTGCTCGCCCACGACGATCTCCAGCAGCCGCATCTTGTCGACGGGGCTGAAGAAGTGCATGCCGATGAAGTCCGCGGGGCGGGTGACGCCGGCGGCCAGCCCGGTGATCGGCAGCGTCGAGGTGTTGCTCGCCAGCAGGGCGTCCTCGGCGAGCAGCGGCTCGAGCTCGGCGTACACGCCGTGCTTGAGGGCTTGGTCCTCGAACACGGCCTCGATCATCACGTCGGCGCCCTTGGCGTCGGGGTAGGTGTCGGTGGCCAGGATGCGGCCGAGCACGGCAGCGGCCTTCTCCTCGCTCAGCCGGCCGCGGGCGACCTGCTTGGCCAGCAGCTTCTCGCTGTAGGCCTTGCCCTTCTCGGCTGCCTCGACGGTCACGTCCTTGAGCACGACGTCGATGCCGTTGCGGGCGCAGACGTAGGCGATGCCGGCGCCCATCATCCCGGCGCCGAGCACCACCACCCTGCTCGCGGGTCGGTGCGGGACATCGGCTGGGCGGTTGCCGCCCTTGGAGACGTGCTGCAGGTCGAAGAAGAACGCCTGGATCATGTTCGAGCTGACCGGTCCGGTGGCCAGGTTCACGAAGTACTCGGTTTCGACGACCAGGGCGGTCTCGAAGTCAACCTGGGCACCCTCGACCGCCGCCGCGGTGATGTGGTGCGGTGCCGGCATGGGCGCGCCCTTGACCTGCTTGCGCAGGTTCGAGGGGAACGCCGGCAGCATCGCGGCGAGCTTCGGGCTGGACGGCGTACCGCCGGGCATCTTGTAGCCCGGGGCGTCCCACGGCTGCACCGGCTCGGGGTTGGCCCGGATCCAGGCGTAGGCGGCGTCCATCATCGCCTCGGGCGAGTGGACGAGCTCGTCGACCAGGCCCACCTCGAGCGCCTGCGCCGGCCGGTACCGCTGGCCCTGCAGCAGCATCTCCATGAGCGCCTTGCTGATGCCGAACATGCGCACGGTGCGGGCCACCCCTCCGGCGCCGGGCAGCAGCCCGAGGCCCACCTCGGGGAACCCGATCTCCGACCCGGGGGCGTCCAGCGCGACCCGGTGGTGGCAGGCCAGCGCGAGCTCCAGCCCGCCGCCGAGCGCCGCGCCGTTGACCGCCGCGACCACGGGCCTGCCCAGGGTCTCCAGCCGCCGCAGCAGCGCCTTGAACTCCCCGATGCTGGCGGCCAGCTCGCCGGCGTCGGCCGGGGTCACCCCGCGCAGCCAGGTGAGGTCCGCACCGGCGAAGAACGTCTTCTTGGCGCTGGTGAGGATCACCCCGGTGATGCCGTCCCGCTCCGCCTCGAGCCGCTCCACCGTGGCTCGCAGGCTCTCCCGGAAGGTGTCGTTGAGGGTGTTGGCGCTGTGGTCGGGGGCGTCCATGGTGAGGACGACCGTCTGGTCCAGCCCGGACTCCCAGTCGATCATGTTCGTCATCTGCTCCTCGCCCCGTTCCCTCAGACCCGCTCGACGATCGTCGCCACGCCCATGCCGCCACCGATGCACAGCGTCACCAGCCCGTACCGGCCGCCGCTGCGCTCGAGCTCGTCCACCACGGTGCCGAGGATCATCGCGCCGGTGGCCCCCAGCGGGTGCCCCATGGCGATGGCCCCACCGTTGACGTTGACCTTCTCCATCGGCAGGTCGAGGTCCTTGACCCACTTGAGCACCACGGCGGCGAACGCCTCGTTGAGCTCCCAGACGTCGATGTCGTCCACCCCCAGCCCCGCCGTGGCCAGCGCCTTCTGCGTTGCCGGGGTGGGGCCGGTGAGCATGATCGTCGGGTCGGACCCGGTGACGGCGGTCGCGACGATGCGGGCACGCGGGGCCAGGCCCAGGTCACGGCCGGCCTGCTCGCTGCCCACGAGCACCAGCGCCGCGCCGTCCACGATGCCCGAGGAGTTGCCCGGGGTGTGGACGTGGTCGATGCGCTCCACCCAGTGGAACTTCTGCAGTGCCACCGCGTCGAAGCCGCCCATGTCGCCGATGCCGGCGAAGGACGGCTTGAGGGCTGCCAGGTCGTCCATCGTGGTGGCCGGGCGCATGTGCTCGTCGTGGTCGAGGACGAGCAGGCCGTTGCGGTCGGTGACCGGGACCACGGACTTGGCGAACCGTCCCCCGCTCCAGGCATCGGCGGCCAACCGCTGGCTGCGTAGCGCGTAGGTGTCCACGTCCTGACGGCTGAAGCCCTCGATGGTGGCGATGAGGTCGGCGCTGACCCCCTGCGGCACGAAGTACGTGCCGTAGGCGGTCTCGGGGTCCATCGCCCAGGCGCCCCCGTCGGAGCCCATCGGCACCCGCGACATCGACTCCACCCCTCCGGCGAGCACCATCCGGTCCCAGCCCGAGGCCACCTTCTGCGCGGCGAGGTTCACCGCCTCGAGGCCGGACGCGCAGAAGCGGTTGACCTGCACGCCCGCAACGGTGAGCGGCAGGCCGGCGGCGATGGCCACGGTGCGGGCGATGTCGGCGCCCTGGTCGCCGACGGGCGTGACGCACCCCAGCACGATGTCGTCGACGACGGCCGGGTCGAGGCCGGGGTGGCGCCGCTGCAGCGCCTCCACCAGTCCCACGACCAGGGACACCGGCTTCACCCGGTGCAGCGACCCACGCTTGCCTTTGCCCCGGGGAGTGCGGATCGCCTCGTAGATGAACGCGTCGGTGCCCACCTGTGCTCCTCTCGCCCGACGGCACTCCCCCGCGGACGAGGGATGCTTGACTAGGGACATTACTCGCCAGTAACCCCCGCCTTCCAGAGGGAGGACCCACCGTGCCGCAGGCTGCACCGGACGCCCCGGCGCGGGGCCCGTTGGACGGCCTGCGGGTGGTCGAGCTCGGCGGCATCGGCCCCGCGCCGCATGCGGCGATGGTGCTGGCTGACCTCGGCGCCGACGTCGTGCGGGTGGAGCGCCCCGGCTCGTCCGGGCTCGGGGTGGGCGACGCCGCGCTGCGACACCGGCGCTGGGTGCCGGCCGACCTCAAGGTGGACGCCGACAAGCAGACCGTGCTGCGCCTGGTGGCCGCCGCCGACGTGCTGATCGAGGGCTTCCGGCCGGGAGTCGCCGAGCGGCTGGGGCTCGGGCCGGCCGAGTGCCTGGCCCTCAACCCGCGGCTGGTCTACGGCCGGGTCACCGGCTGGGGCCAGCACGGGCCGCGGGCCCATCAGGCCGGCCACGACATCAACTACGTGGCCCTCACCGGGGCGTTGGCGGCCATCGCCCGCCCCGGCCAGCGGCCCGTCCCGCCGGTCAACTTCGTCGGCGACTACGGCGGCGGCTCGATGCTGCTGCTGGTCGGGGTCCTCGCGGCGCTGTGGGAGCGGCAGAGCTCGGGGCAGGGCCAGGTGGTCGACGCGGCGATGGTCGACGGGGTCAGCCTGCTCGCCCAGCTGGTCTGGTCGATGCGAGGCGTCGGGGCGTGGACCGACCGGGCCGGGGTCAACCTGCTCGACGGCGGCGCACCCTTCTACGACACCTACCGGTGTGCCGACGGTCGGGACGTCGCCGTGGGGGCGCTGGAGCCACAGTTCTACTCGGCGTTGCTGGCCGGGCTCGGGATCGAGGAGGACGGGCTGCCGGCGCAGCTCGACCCGGCCGGGTGGCCGCTGCTGCGGCGACGGCTGACCGAGGCGTTCGCGTCCCGCAGCCGCGACGAGTGGATGGCCGTCTTCGGCGGCGTCGACGCGTGCGTCTCCCCAGTGCTGGACTGGGGCGAGGCGCCCCTCGACGAGCACCTGACCGCACGGGGCACGCTGCCGGTGGTCGACGGAGTCGTCCACGCCGCGCCCGCTCCCCGGTTCTCCCGCAGCGCGCTGCGTCCCCCCGCACCTCCCCGGCCCGCCGACGACACCGCCGCTGTGCTGGCCGACTGGTCCGTCCCCCGACAGGAGCCCACATGACCATCTCCCCCGACCGTTTCGGCACCATCGGTGTCCTCGGCGGTACCGGCCCCCAAGGGCGCGGCCTGGCCGGCCGGTTCGCTGCCGGCGGGCTCGCCGTCGTCGTGGGCTCGCGTGATGCCGCCCGTGCCGCCGCCACGGCCGAAGCCCTCGGCCACGGCGTGCGCGGCGCGTCCAACCACGACTGCGCGGCCGCCAGCGACCTGGTGGTCGTCGCCGTGCCGTACGACGGGCACGCCGCCCTGCTCACCGACCTCGCGCCCGTGCTCGCCGGCCGCCTGGTGGTGGACTGCGTCAACCCGCTCGGCTTCGACCAGCAGGGTGCCTTCGCGCTGGCCGTCCCGGAGGGCAGCGCCGCTCAGCAGGCAGCCGCACTGCTGCCGGGCTCGACGGTCGTCGCCGCGTTCCACCACGTCTCAGCGGTGCTGCTCGAGGACGCGAGCGTGGCCAGCCTCGACACCGACGTGCTCGTGCTCGGTGACGACCGCGAAGCCACCGACCTGGTGGCCGACCTCGTCGCCGTCATCCCCGGGATGCGCGGCGTCTACGCCGGACGGCTGCGCAACGCCCACCAGGTCGAGGCCCTGACCGCCAACCTGATCTCGGTGAACCGTCGCTACAAGGCTCACGCCGGCATCCGCGTCACCGACGTCTGAGGCCCCGAGGGAGGGCAGCGCGGCGACTCCCGCACCGGCCGTGGCGCCCGCCCCACTCAGCCGGTGTGGGGACGAGTCAGGCGCGGGGGCGGGGACGGCGAGGCCGAGCTGCGCAGGTCGGCCAGCTGGGACTCGGTGCCGACGGCGATCACCACGTCCCCGGGACCGATCGCCACGTCGCCCCTGGGGTTGGTGACGAAGCCGCCGCCGTCGCGCTTGCGCAGCGCGAGCAGCAGCGCGCCCTCCCCCTCGTGCATGCGCGACTCGCGGACCGTCGCACCGTCGAGCCTCGACCCCACCCCCACAGCCACCTCCTCGAGCTTGAACTCGACGTCCTCGTCGTGCATGGCCACCTCGAGGAAGTCCACCACGTGCGGCTGGAGGGCGAAGGCCGCGATCCGAGAGCCGCCGATCTGCTGCGGGTTCACGACCCGGTCGGCGCCGGCCCGGCGCAGCTTCTGCTCGGCGTCCGCGGTGCGGCTGCGCGCGATGATGACCAGGTCGGGGTTGATCGCCCGGGCGGTGAGCGTGACGTAGAGGCTGGCGGCGTCGTCGTCGAGGGTCGCGACCAGGGTGCGGGCCCGCTCGATGCCGGCCCGCTTGAGCACCACGTCGTCGGAGGCGTCGCCCAGCACGCTCGGGTGGGGGCACGTCTGCAGCCGCTCCTCGTCGGCGTCGACGACGGCCACCGGGAGCCCGGACTGGGTCAGCCGCTGGGCGGTGGCCCGTCCGACCCGCCCCCAGCCGCAGATGACCGTGTGCCCGTTCATGCGGGCGATCGCGCGCTCCATGCGCCGCCTTCCCCATGCGTTGTCGAGGTAGCCCTCGATGACCAGCCCGAGCAGCGCGGTCAGCGTGTACAGCACCACCCCGACGCCGACGAACAGGAACACCATCGTGAAGACCTTCTCGGCCGTGCCGAACGCCCCCACCTCGCGATAGCCCACGGTCGTGACCGTGATGACCGTCATGTAGGCGGCGTCGACGAGGCTCAGACCCAGCAGGCGGTAGCCCAGCGTGCCGAACGCGACCACGGCCAGCAGCGCCACCAGGCTGCGCACCAGCAGCCGCCGCACCGACGAGCGCGACGTCTCCGCCTGCCTGACCCGTTGCGCCATGCGCGGAGCGAAGTGGACACGGCTACCCCCGGCCCAGGGCCGTCCGGCCCCTCGGCACGCCCGGCCGCGGCGAGCTCAGCCGCCGAGCGCGCGGAACTCCGGGGCGAGCGCGGGGTAGAGCCGGTCGAACGAGGCGTAGGCAGCGGCGTAGCGGTCGGCTTCGGCCGGCTCGGTCACCTCGCCGGTGCTCACCAGGGCCGCCGACGCCTCGGGCACCGAGGTGAACCAGCCCCCCGCGACCGTGGCGAGCAGGGCGGCACCGTAGGCGGCCCCCTCGGTGGTGCGGGTGAGCACGAGCGGGACGCCGAGCACGTCGGCGACCACCTGCCGCCACAGCGCGCTGGCCGCCCCGCCGCCGGAGGCCCGCAGCTGTCCGGGCAGCGGGACGCCGGCGGTGCGCATCAGCTCGAGGGAGTCCCGCAGCCCGAAGGCGACTCCTTCGAGCACCGCCCGGGTCAGGTGGGCTCGGGTGTGCCGCACGGTGAGCCCGACGAACGCGCCACGGGCCGACGGGTCGGCGTGCGGGGTGCGCTCACCGGTCAGGTAGGGCAGGAAGCGCAGCCCCTCCGCCCCCGCGGGGACCGCGGCGGCCTCGGCCACCAGTGTGGCGAAGTCCTCCCCCGGCGCCAGCGTGTCGCGGTACCAGCGCAACGACCCGGCCGCCGAGAGCATCACGCCCATCACGTGCCAGGTGGCGGGCAGGGCGTGGCAGAAGGCGTGCACCCGTCCCTGCGGCTCCACCACCGGTCCGGCGGTCGGCACGAAGACGACCCCGGACGTGCCCAGCGACAGCGCCCCCACCTGCGGGGTCACCGCCCCGACTCCCACGGCGGTGGCCGCCTGGTCGCCGCCACCGGCCACGACCGGGGTGCCGGCGAGCAGACCCGTCGCCTCGGCGGCATCGCCGGTCACCGTGCCGGTGACCTCGGGCCCCTCGTGCAGCGCCGGCAGCAGCGTCGGGGCGAGGTCCAGGTCGGCGAGCACCTCGGCCGAGAAGACCCGGTGCGCCACGTCGAGGAGCAGCGTGCCCGAGGCGTCGGCCACGTCGGTCGCCAGGGCGCCGGTGAGCCGGAACCGCACGTAGTCCTTCGGCAGCAGCAGGTGCGCGACCCGGGCCCAGGCGTCCGGCTCGTTCTCGCGCACCCACAGCAGCTTGGGCGCGGTGAACCCGGTGAGCGCGTCGTTGCCGGTGAGCGCGACCAGCCGCTGCGGCCCGACCCGCCGCCGGATCTCCTCGCACTGGGCGGCCGTGCGCTGGTCGTTCCACAGCAGCGCCGGTCGGACCACCGCACCGGCGGCGTCGAGCAGCACCGACCCGTGCATCTGCCCGGTGAGGCCGACCGCCGCCACCGCGGCCCCCGGCAGCCCGGCCTCGTCCAGCACGGCGCGGATCGCCGTGCGGGTCGCCTCCCACCACCGGTCGGGGTCCTGCTCCGACCACCCCGGGTGCGGGGTGTCGACCGGGTACCCGGAGCCGGCCGCGGCGACGACAGCCCCGTCGGGACCGACCAGCACGGCCTTGGTGGCCGTGGTCGAGGAGTCGACCCCGAGCGCGACGCCGTCGTGGACCGTGCCGGCCACGCTCAGCGGGCGCCGAGCAGGTGCTCGATCGCCAGCTGGTCGAGCCGGCTGTAGTGCAGGCCCTCCTCGGCGGCCGCGTCGGCGTCGAAGTCCTCGAACGCGCCGCGGTCGGCGAGCAGGTCGGCGTAGGTCTCCCCCGGCGCGAGCGTCGGGACGGCCAGCTGGGGCGAGCGGGAAGCCTCGAGTGCCGCCTGCACCTCGGGGTCGGCCCGGAACGCCGCGGCCCGCTCCTTGAGGATGAGGTAGGTGCGCATGTTGGCCGCCGCCGACACCCACACGTCCTGCGGGTCCTCGGTGCGGTACGGCTTGTAGTCGAAGTGCCGAGGGCCGGTGTAGCCGCCGTTCTCGAGCAGGTCGACGAGGAAGAAGGCGCTCTTGACGTCGCCGTGGCCGAACACCAGGTCCTGGTCGTACTTCGGACCGTGCTGGCCGTTGAGGTCGATGTGGAAGAGCTTGCCGTGCCACAGCGCCTGACTCACCCCGGCCACGAAGTTGAGCCCGGCCATCTGCTCGTGGCCGACCTCCGGGTTCAGGCCCACCATCTCGGCGTGCTCGAGGGTGGAGATGAAGGCAAGCGCGTGCCCGATGGTCGGCAGCAGGATGTCCCCGCGCGGCTCGTTGGGCTTGGGCTCGACCGCGAACCGGATGCCGTAGCCCTGGTCGAGGACGTACTGGCAGAGCAGGTTCAGCCCCTCCTGGTAGCGGTCCAGCGCCACCCGCAGGTCCTTGGCGGCGTCGGTCTCCGCACCTTCGCGACCGCCCCAGAACACGTACGTCTGGGCCCCGAGCTCGGCCGCGAGGTCGATGTTGCGGATGATCTTGCGCAGGGCGAACCGCCGAACCGCCCGGTCGTTGTTGGTGAAGGCCCCGTCCTTGAACACCGGGTGGGTGAAGGTGTTGGTGGTGGCCATCGGGACGACCATGCCGGTCTCGGCCAGCGCCTTGGTGAAGCGCTCGATGCCGGCGTGCCGCTCATGGTCGGACAGGGTGAACGGCACCAGGTCGTCGTCGTGGAAGGTCACACCGTAGGCCCCGAGCTCGGCGAGCCGGTGGACGGCCTCCACCGGGTCGAGCGGCGCCCGGGTGGCGTCCCCGAACGGGTCACGGGCCTGCCAGCCCACCGTCCACAGCCCGAAGGTGAACCTGTCAGCGGGGGTCGGGTCGTACATGGGCGCCACCTCTCTGGTCGGTCGGCGGTCAGCATCCCTGCTTCGGTCCGGGCCGGACAAGGGCCGCACGTCCCGAGCGCCGCGTCGTCCCGATCGGGCGAGGACCCGGGCCGCGGCCGTGGCTAGTGTCGCTCATCGTGACGGGTGCACCGGCCGACTGGCGAAGCCGACTGCACTGGCGCGCCTCCGACCTCGGTCGCGCGCTGGTCGGCCTGGTCGCGGCGATGTTCGGCCTGTGGCTGGCGTCGGCGCTGCTGCCGGGCTTCTCCGTGGACGGCTGGCAGGAGGTGGTCGCGGCCGCCGTCGGCATCACCGTCGTGGGCGCGGTGCTGCGGCCGGTGATGGTCTGGCTCGCTGCCCGGCTGGGCTGGCCGGGCGCGGTCGTGCTGGCCATGTTCGGCCAGGCCCTGATCGTGTGGCTGGTGTTCTGGGACCCCCAGGACGACGCCGACCGGGTGACCTTCGGCTGGGCGTTCGCCGCGTCCTGGGTCGTCGCCATCGTCACCACCGCCGCCCTGTGGGTGGCGACCGCCGGCACGGACGAGGCGGTCACGGCCAGCCTCGTGCGCCGGGCCCGCCGGGGCCGGGGCGTCGCCACGATCCCGGACCCCGAGGTGCCGGGGATCGTGTTCGTGCAGGCCGACGGGGTGCCGTACCCGGTGCTGGAGATGGGCGTCAAGGGCGGCACGCTGCCGACACTGTCCCGCTGGGTGCGTTCGGGCTCTCACCTGATGGCCGAGTGGCGGCCGCGGCTGCCCGCGACGACCCCGGCCAGCCAGATGGGCATCCTGCACGGGACGATCGAGGGCATCCCCGCCTTCCGCTGGGTGGACCGGGAGACCGGCCGGGTGTTCGTGGCGAACAAGCCGGCGGACGCCAAGGACATCGAGGCGCTGCACTCCGACGGCCACGGCCTGCTCGCCGACGATGGGGTCTCGGTGAGCAACCTGTTCACCGGCGACGCGCCGACGGCGTTCGTCACGATGAGCGCGATCGACCGCACCCAGGAGTCCCAGCAGACCAGGGTCGCCGTGTCCCGGTTCCTCGCCCGGCCCGACGGGCTGGCCCGCGGGGTCGCTCGGACGCTGTCGGAGGTGGTCCGCGAACGGTTCCAGGCCCGTCGGGCGGTGGCCCGTGACTTCCGCCCTCGGGTGCACCGCGGCTGGGGCTTCGCCGGCGAACGGGCGGCCCTCAACGGCGTGCTGCGGGACCTCAACACCTCGCTGGTGGCCGAGTCCATGCTGGCGGGCCGACGGGCGATCTACGTCGACTACGTGGACTACGACGCGGTGGCCCACCACGCCGGCATCCTGCGCCAGGAGTCGCTGGACGCCCTCGCCGGCATCGACGTCGTGCTGGCCCAGCTGGAGAAGGTGGCAGAGGTCGCGCCGCGGCGGTACCACTTCGTCGTCCTGTCCGACCACGGCCAGTCGCAGGGCGAGGTGTTCGCCGACCGCTACGGCGAGGACCTGGCGACCCTGGTGAGCCGGCTGGCCGACGCCGACGTGACAGCGGCCCTGGACGCCGAGGCGGAAGGTGCCGGGCGCGTGCACGGACTCACGACCTGGGCCAGCGGCGGTGACTCCAGCCTGGACCGGACCTTCGTGCGGATGTCCGACCAGCTGAGCCTGCGTGCCTTCAGCGAGCAGGACCGGCCGGCCGGGCCGTCGACGCAGGCGGCCACGGACCGCTTCCTGGTGTTCGGTTCGGGCAACCTCGGCCTGGTGTACGTGGCCGGGCAGGACCACCGGCTCACCCTGGCCGAGCTCAGCGAGCGCTTCCCGGCCCTCGTCCCCGGGCTGGTCGCACACCCCGGCATCGGCTTCGTCGTCGTCGACACCACCGAGCACGGCCCGGTCGTGCTCGGTCCCGAGGGCGAGCACCGCGTACGCGAGGGCGTCGTGGTCGGCTCGGACCCGCTGGCCGCCTTCGGACCGGACGCGCCCGCGTTCGTGCTGCGCGCCGCCTCGATGCCCGAGGCCCCGGACGTCGTCGTCAACAGCCTCCTCGACGACATGGGCGAGGTCGCCGCGTTCGAGGGCCTGGTCGGCTGCCATGGCGGCCTCGGCGGCTGGCAGGACCGCGCCATGATCGTGTGGCCGGCCGACCTGCCCGGACCGGGGCAGCTGGTCGTGGGCGCCGACGCGATGCACGACCTGCTCGTCGGCTGGCTATGCCTGCTCGGCCACCGCACCGACCTCCCGCCCCGGCGGCCCCGGCCGTACGACGAGCAGCTGACCGGGCGGACGGCCGGTACCTGACCTGTCCCGGCCCGTGGCCAGCCGCGGCAGCCGCGGCGGCGGCGGGACCGAGCGCGCGGTCCACCCGGGGGAGGCCGATCGAGGCCGCGAGAAGGCGATGCGCTCGGCCGTTGCGGTCATCGCGGTCCACCTTGGGTGCGGCGTTGCTCGGTCGAGGGGTCAGCCGGCCCGATGCGCGGGTTCCCGCGACGCGACGCTGCTGCCTGGGTCGGTTCCCGGGTCTGTCGGTCCGGCCTGCAGGTCGGCCCGAGCCGCGAGCGCCGCGATCTCCGCCACGAAGTCGGCCCACAGCTCGCGGGGCAGGTCGTGGCCCATCCCGGAGTAGCCGACGAACTTCGCCTGTGGCAGCAGCCGGGCGGCGGCGAGGCCCCCGGTGGGCGCGACGAGCGGGTCGTGCAGGCCGTGGATGACCAGCGTCGGTACTACCAGGGTGCGCAGCCGGGCCGATCGGTCCGGCTGCGCCATGATCGCCGACAGCTGGCGCAGGTAGCCACCGGGGTCGTGGTCCCGGTCGTAGGACCGGCCGGCGAGGTCGGCGAGGTACTCCTCGTCGAAGGCGTACCCACGGGAGCCGATGATGCGGAACGTCTCGATCGCCCGCTCCTGCGCCCCCGCGCGGTCAGCGACGACGCGGCCACGCGTCAGGCGGCCGAACAGCGCCGGCCTCGGGTTGCCCACCCGCCTCGAGCCGGTCGAGGTCATCATCAGGGTCAGGCTGCGCAGCCGTCCCGGGTGGCGCACCGCCACCGTCTGGGCGATGAACCCGCCCATCGACGCGCCGACGAGGTGGACGCGGTCGAGACCGAGGTGGTCGATGAGCCCCACGCAGTCCTCGGCCATGTCGTCGATGGTGTAGGGGGGAGGCTGGCGACGCAGGAGGACGTCGGAGAGCCGAGGGGCCCGCAGATCGCGCAGGTGGGTGGACAGGCCCACGTCCCGGTTGTCGAAGCGCACCACGAAGTGACCCCGCTCGGCCAGGCCCTCGCACAGCGGCTCGGGCCAGGCGATCATCTGGGTACCCAGTCCCATCACGAGCACGATCGGGGCATGACCCGGCGAGCCGAACGTCTCGTAGGCGAGCTCGATCCCGTTCACCGGGGCGCGCTGCACCTCCACGGCCCCCAGGGTAGGTGGAGCACGCCGACGGCAGATCCCCTGCCACAGCCCGGGTCGTCCCTACAGTGATCGTCCGTGACCTCGCTCAGCGGCACCGGGATCCTCCTCAGCGAGTTCATCGGCACCGCGGTCCTGCTGCTGCTGGGCATCGGGGTCAGCGCCAACACCACCCTGCGCCGATCGTTCGGCCACGGCCGGGACTGGCTGCTCGTCAGCGTGGGCTGGGGCTTCGCCGTCTTCGTCGGGGCGAGCGTGGCCTGGCGGTCCGGGGCCCAGCTGAACCCCGCCGTGACCCTCGGGCTGGCCATCACCGACGCCGTCCCGTGGAACCAGGTGCCCTGGTTCTTCGCTGCGCAGGTGCTGGGGGCGATGGCCGGCGCGGTGCTGGCCTACCTGGTCTACAAGAAGCAGTTCGACACCCACGACGACCCAGCCGGCACCGGCGGCGTCTTCTTCACCAGCCCCTCGGTGCCGGCGCCGCGATGGAACGTGGTCAGCGAGGCCGTGGGGACGTTCGTCCTCGTCTACTGGGTGCTGCAGAGCAGCCCGTTCGTCCCGGGTACCGGCGACCAGCCGCCCCAGATCGGCAACGCGGCGCTGGGCTACGCGGGAGTGGCGTTCACGGTGATCGCGATCGGGGCCTCGCTCGGCGGGCCCACGGGCTACGCCGTCAACCCCGCCCGTGACCTCGGACCCCGACTCGTCTTCGCCGTGCTGCCGATCGCCGGCAAAGGCAGCGCGAACTGGGGCTACGCCTGGGTCCCGGTCGTGGGCCCGCTCCTCGGCGCCGCGGCCGCGGCCGGACTGTTCCTCGCCACCGGAGGAGGCAACCTGTGAGCGCTCGTTACGTCGCCGCCCTCGACCAGGGCACCACGTCGACCCGCTGCATCCTGTTCGACCACCACGGCCTGCCGGTCGCGTCGGACCAGATGGAGCACCGGCAGGTGTTCCCGCAGGCCGGCTGGGTGGAGCACGACCCGGCCGAGATCTGGGCGAACACCCGCCGGGTGATCGCGGGGGCGCTGGCCAGGGCGGACGTAACCGCCGACGCGGTGGTCGCGCTGGGCATCACCAACCAGCGCGAGACCGCGGTGGTCTGGGACCGCGCGAGCGGCCGGGCCGTCGGCAATGCCATCGTCTGGCAGGACACCCGCACTGCCGGTCTGTGCGACGAGCTGGCCGCGGGATCTCCCGAGGGCTCCGACCGGTTCCTGGCGACCACCGGGCTGCCGCTGGCGACCTACTTCTCCGGCCCCAAGGTCCGTTGGATCCTCGACCACACCCCGGGTGCCCGGCACAGGGCCGAAGCCGGCGAGCTGGCGTTCGGCACCATCGACACGTGGGTGCTGTACAACCTGACCGGGGGGCGGTCGGGCGGTGTGCACGTCACCGATCCCACCAACGCCTCGCGCACCCTGCTGATGGACCTCTCCACCCTGCAGTGGGACCCCTCGGTGGCCGCCACCATCGGGGTGCCGACGTCGATGCTGCCGACCATCGCCTCCTCGTCGGAGGTCTACGGCCAGGTCGCAGGGGCCTCAGCGATGGCAGGCGTCCCGGTCTCGGGCATCCTCGGCGACCAGCAGGCCGCGCTGTTCGGGCAGGCCTGCCTGTCGCCCGGGGAGACCAAGAACACCTACGGCACCGGCCAGTTCGTGCTGATGAACACCGGCACCGACATCACCCGCAGCGCCAACGGGCTCATCTCGACCGTCGCCTACCGGCTCGGTAGCGCGCCGCCGGTGTACGCCCTGGAGGGCTCGGTCGCGGTGAGCGGCTCGCTCGTGCAGTGGCTGCGCGACAACCTGCAGATCATCCAGAGCGCACCGCAGGTCGAGGCCCTCGCTGCGTCGGTCCCCGACAACGGCGGTGCCTACATCGTCCCGGCGTTCTCGGGCCTGTTCGCGCCGTACTGGCGCTCGGACGCCCGCGGGGTGATCGCCGGCCTCACCCGGTTCGTGACGAAGGCTCACCTGGCGCGCGCTGCGCTCGAGGCGGTGGCCTACCAGTCCCGCGACGTCGTCGAGGCGATGAACTCCGACAGCGGGGTGCCGCTGTCGTCGCTGAAGGTCGACGGCGGGATGGTGGGCAACGACCTGCTCATGCAGTTCCAGGCCGACATCCTCGACGTGCCGGTGATCCGTCCGCGGGTCACCGAGACGACAGCTCTGGGCGCCGCCTACGCGGCCGGGCTCGCGGTCGGGTTCTGGTCCGGCCCGGACGACCTGCGGGAGAACTGGGCCGAGGACACCCGGTGGCTGCCGCAGATGGACGCTGCCGAGCGCGACCGGCTGGTGCGTGGCTGGCACAAGGCGCTGCAGCGCACGCTCGACTGGGTCGAGTGACCGTGGCGGCCACGGCGACGGAAGCGAGCGCGGAGGCGAGCGCGGGCGCAGGCGAGCTGAAGAGCATCGGCTACGAGGTCTTCGTCGCCGCGGTGTCGATCCTGTCGATCGTCAACCTGGTCCTGATCACCGTCGTCGCCGGGCAGTCGCTCCAGTACGTGCTGTACGCGATGAACGCGATCCTCAGCGTCATCCTGTTCGGCGACTTCTGCTATCGGCTGGCCACCGCCCCGTCCCGCTGGGGCTACCTCAGCGCCGGCTTCGGCTGGGCCGACCTGCTGGCCAGCCTGCCGATCCCCCAGGTCAAGGTGCTGCGGGTGTTCCGGGTCCTCCGTGTCGGGCGACTCCTGCGGACCTACGGACTACGCCCTGCGCTGCGGGCGCTGGTGCACGACCGGGCCGGCAGCTCCCTGTTCACCCTGCTGCTGCTGGCGCTGCTCATGCTGGAGTTCGGCAGCCTGGCCATGCTGCGGGTGGAGGCAGACGTCCCGGGCTCCACGATCACCACCGCCTCGGACGCGCTTTGGTACAACGTCGTGACGATGGCGACGGTCGGGTACGGCGACACCTACCCGGTCACCAATGCCGGACGGCTGCTCGGCTCGCTGGTGATCATCGTGGGCGTGGGCATCTTCGGCACGCTCACCGGCTTCCTCGCCAACGCCTTCCTCGGCTCGCGCGGCGGCGAGGACGACGCCGAGGAGGCCCTGGAAGCGGCGGTGGACGAGGGAGCAGCACGCGAGCCGGACCCACCGGGCCAGCCGGGCGGGCCGGATGCTGCCGTGTCCACCGGTCACACCGACGACGCGCACGACCTGCTGGCGCGCCTGCAGCAGCAGCTCGCCGAGCAGCAGGCGCTGCTCGCCGAGCTCGACCGCCGCCTGCCGCGACCCTGACGGCGGTGCAGGGGTTGATGCGACTCGTGCGCAAGCTGCTGGTGGCCGTGGCGGCCGCCGTCGGCGTGGTCGCGCTGCTGCTCGTCGCCGGTGGCTGGTACTTCTCCTCGGTGGCCCTCACCGTCGACCACGCGACCTACTACGAGCTGCCGGTACTTGCGGCGGACGACGCCGACGTGACGCTCCGCTACGAGCGCGAGGTCACCTTCCCCGGGGTGTACGACATCCCCTGGGACGGCGGCCGCGCGGTGCTCGGGAACGTGCTGGAGGTGGCGCCGCCGGACGGGGACGACGCCGGCTCGGTGCGACGTGCCCTGGTGCGGGTCAGCGAGGGTGACCTGGCCGATGCCGCCGAGGTCGCCTGGGGCTACCAGGTCTACACCGGCGACCCCAAGACCGCGCTGGGGCTGGAGTTCACCGAGGTGACCTACCCCAGCCCGGTCGGTGACATGCCGGCGTGGCTGGTGCCAGCCGCCGACCCGGACCCCACCACCCCGTGGGTCGTGGCGGTCCACGGCATCAACGGGTCGCGGCAGGACTTCCTGCGGATGAGCCGGCCCTGCACGAAGCCGGCTACCCGGTGCTCGTCCTCGCCTACCGCAACGACCGGGAGGCCCCGCCGGCCCCGGACGGCCTGCACCACCTCGGCGACACGGAGTGGGAGGACGTCGACGCGGCCCTGGGTTGGGCGCGTGACCAGGGTGCGGGGTCGTTCGTGCTCATGGGTCAGTCCATGGGCGGGGCGATAGTGCTGCAGGCCGCCGACCGCTCGGAGCACGCCGACTCCGTCACCGGCCTCGTCCTCGACAGCCCGGTGATCGACTGGCACGACGTCTTCTTCAGCCAGGGCCTCGACCGCGGGGTCCCGCCCATGCTCGGCCCTGCGCTGCTGTGGGTGACCGAGCAGATCCTCCGGATCCGGATCGGGTTCGACATCGCCCGCTTCGACTGGCTGGCCCGCGCCGACGACCTCGACGTCCCAGCGCTCATCGTGCACGGTCCGGACGACGACTACGTCCCATGGGGGCCGGCCACCGAGCTCGCGACCGCACGTCCGGACGCCGTCACACTCGTGCCCTTCGACCAGGCGGGCCACACCCGCAACTTCAACTCCGACCCGCAGCGCTGGACCGACGCGGTCACGGGGTTCTTCACCGAGGCTCGGTCGCGGTGAGCCCAGCCCGGATCGGCGTCGTCGTGGCGGCCGTGCTCGCGGTCGGGGTGCTGTACCGGGTGCTGCTTGCGATGGAGCGCCGGGGGTGGATCTACTACCGGACGCGCGGCTCGGCCTCGGCTGGGGTCACCCTCGGCGTGCTCGACGAGGTGTTCCATCCGTCCGGTCGCGTGAGCGTCGTGGAGCGGGAGGAGCAGGACCAGCGGGGTCAGCGCCGGGCCGTCCCCGGCGACCCTCCCGACCCGCCCGCCCCGCCGGTGGCGCCCTCAGCCGGTGGGTCGTAGCGGTGGGGAGCGGTCGGTGCTGGTCTGCAGGGGTGGGTGTGCCCGCCGGGCAGGACCGCGGTCCGGTCGGCGGTGTGGATGTGCCAGTGGCCCGTGGGCAGGGTCTCGGCGGCGTCCAGGTCCAGCGCCCCGGCGGCGAAGGCCTGCGGAGCCTCCAGGTGAGGGAAGTGCCCGACGCCTGGCAGCACCACCAGCTCGCCCTGCCGAGCCGATGAGGCCTGCCGGCGCGCGTGGTCGACGGAGAAGAACGGGTCCCGGTCGCCGGTGACCAGGGTGAGGGGACGGTCGTAGGCCTGCAGCTGCTCCTGTACCGGGCCGAAGTACCGCGGCGGGTCGTCCAGGGCGGTTGCGAACATCGTCCGGATCACCGCTGCTTCGGCCGGGGTGTTGAGCCGCGGCACCGGCCCGCTACGCCGGCCGAACCGGGCCATCCCGCGCAGACTGGCCCGAGAGAAGGCCGTCGCGCGCATCAGGCTGCCGAGCAGCGGGGTGTGCAGAAGGCGGAACGGGCCGACGAGCTGCTCGACGCCGTGGCCGCCGACTGGCTCGAGTCCATGGGCCAGGCGATCAGCGCGGCGCTCGCACGACGTCCCTCCCACACCTGCGCCCTGCTCGCCGTCACCGCCGCCTACCTGCAGGCGGCTGTGGACGAGCCGCACCTGTTCCGACTCGCCTCGGGGCCGCACGGCTTCGGCCGGCCCGGTGGGGTTCTCGGCGCCGACGACCGCGGGCCGTTGCCCCAGCAGCACTTCGTCGCCGCTGCACCGGCTCCTACGGCTGAGCTGGCCTGGATCGCCACTCACGGCCTGGCCATGCTCACGGTCGACGGGCCATACCGGGCCGGCGAGGCGCAGCGCCGCCTCCCAGCACTGGTCGGTGCGCTGAGCGGCGCCTGACCAACGGGGAGCAGACGACGCGCTGCTCCGGGCGCGGCTTGACGGCAGATGTTCGATCAGCAAGTATTGACTCAATGTCTGCTTACGCATCGCTCGAGGCGCGGGCGGCCGCGCATGCCGCCCTCGGCGAGAAGACGCGGCTGAGGGTGGTCGACGCCCTTCTGCTCGGCGACGCATCCCCGGGCGTGCTGGCAGCCCGGCTGGGCATCGGCACGAACCTTCTCGCCCACCACCTGCGGGTGCTGGAGTCGGCCGGGCTCGTCACGCGGACGCGCTCCGAAGCCGACCGTCGTCGCTCCTACCTGCGACTCGACGCAGACGCGCTGGCCGGTCTCGTGCCGGCGGCACGGCTGGCCGCGCCTCGGGTGGTGTTCGTGTGCACGCACAACTCGGCCCGGTCGCAGCTGGCGGCAGCGCTGTGGCGCCGGCACAGCGACGTGCCGGCCGCCTCCGCCGGCACCCACCCGGCTCCCCGCGTGCACCCCCGGGCGGTGGCCGCTGCCCGCCGGCACTCGCTGGGCCTGGGGCGGGCCCGTCCAAGGCCGCTGGACGGTGCGCTCAGTGACGACGACCTCGTGGTCACCGTCTGCGACAGCGCCCACGAGGAGCTCGAGCTCGAGCTCTCCGGGCGGCGCTCGCCGACCCTGCACTGGTCCATCGCCGACCCCGCTCCGCACGACACCGACGAGGCGTTCGAGGTCGCCTTCGCCGCGGTCTCCTCCCGAGTCGAGCGCCTGGCCCCGGCCGTGCGAGTCATCCCCACCGCTACCTGAGGAGAGGACCCCCCATTGAGCGCCCCGACGCCCACCCTGCTGTTCGCCTGCATCCACAACTCGGGGCGCAGCGTGGCCGCCGAGGTGCTGGCCCGCCACTACGCGGGTGACCGCGTCGTGGTGTCCTCCGCCGGCAGCGAGCCCAGTGGTCAGGTCAACCCGGCCGTGGCCGCGGTGCTTGCCGAACGCGGCCTGCCGGTCCGCCAGCACGCCCCCACGTTGCTCACCCCCGACGGGGTGCAGCAGGCAGACGTCGTGATCACGATGGGCTGCGGTGAGACCTGTCCGATCTACCCCGGCAAGCGGTACGAGGACTGGCAGGTCGACGACCCCAAGGGCCAGGACCTGCCTACCGTCCGACGCATCGTCGACGACGTCGACGCACGTGTGCGCGCCCTGCTGGCCTCGCTCGACGTCCCCGTTCCCGCCTGAGACCCCGTGCGACCCCGAGAGGACCCCATCCCATGACCTCGAGCTCCTACCAGCGTTCGGACATCACCCTCGACCAGCAGCAGGCGCTGATGACCGCCGCCACCCGGCTGCAGCGCGACTTCGATGGCGTGTTCGGGGTGGAGACCATCGACCGGTTCCTGCACTCCTCCTATGACGAGTTCGCCGGCCGGGCCAGCGTCACCACGTTCCTCCCCCTCATGGCCGAGCGCTTCGCCCGCCAGCGCCTGCGGGCCCTGGCCAAGGTCGAGGGCAAGGCCCTGTCGGGCACCCCCACCGTGCTGTTCCTCTGCGTGCACAATGCCGGTCGGTCCCAGATGGCGCTCGGGTTCTTCACCCACCTCGCCGGCGACCGGGCCGTGGCCTGGTCCGGCGGCTCCGAGCCGGGAAGCGCCATCAACCCGGTCGCGGTGGCGGCGATGGCCGAGCGTGGCATCGACATCACGCGCGAGTTCCCCAAGCCGTGGACCGAGGAGATCCTGCTGGCTGCTGATGTCGTCATCACCATGGGCTGTGGCGACGCCTGCCCCGTCTACCCGGGCAAGCGCTACCTCGACTGGGACCTCGACGACCCTGCCGGGCAGGAGCTGGCCGACGTCCGGGTCATCCGGGACGACATCGAGCGGCGCGTGCGCCTCCTGCTCGACGACCTCGGGGTGGGCGCCGCCGCGTGATCCCTGCTGTCCTGCACCGTCGGCACGCTGCGGAGACCCTCGGCACCGGCGTGCTCGTCGCCACCGTGGTCGGCTCCGGGATCATGGCCACCGACCTGACCGACGTGCTGGCCCTGGCGCTGCTCATCAACGCGGTCTCGACGGTGGCCGTGCTCGGGGTGCTGATCTGGACGCTGGGGCCCATCTCCGGCGCCCACTTCAACCCTGCGGTCACGCTCGTCGCCGCCGTCCGCCGCGAGATGCCCGCACTCGAGGCCTGCTACTACGTCGCCGCACAGCTGCTGGGGGCGACGCTCGGGGTCGCCCTGGCCAACCTGATGTTCGGGCTGCCGGCCTGGGAGCTCTCGGACACCTCCCGCACCGGCAGCGGGGTGCTGCTCGGCGAGGTCGTGGCCACCGCCGGGCTGATCTGGGTGATCGGTGCTCTCACCCGCACCCGCCTCGGACACCTCGGCCCGGTCCTCGTCCCGGCCTGGATCGGTGCGGCGTACTTCTTCACCTCGTCCACCTCGTTCGCGAACCCGGCCGTCACCTGGGGACGCATGTTCACCGACACTTTCGCCGGCATCGCGCCGTCCTCGGTCCTGCCGTTCGTCGCCGCCCAGCTCGTCGGGGCAGCCGTCGGCGCCGCCCTGACCGAGGTGTTCCACCCGCGGCCCGGCGTGGCACCCGAGCCGCTCGACCTCCCTGCGCCCGTCCACCGACCAGAGAACTCCGGGCCCCAGAGCGGGCCATCGGTCACCTGGCCTCCTGACCACTGACCTCTCACTCGGTCAGGGCGGGCAGTTGGGACGGCATCGGCGCTCCACCATGGCATCGAGGAAGACCGTCTGGATGTCGGCGGGGTCGAGGGCCTGGTAGGCCTTCCCGCCGGTCAGCTCAGAGATCTGCTGAAGCGTCGCGACGTCTGCGTCGGGGCCCATGCCTATCGTGATGATGGAGATCGGCTGGGCGGGGTCGAACTCGGCTCGCAGCGTCTGCAGCAGCGTCGGCAGGTCGATTCCCACGTCGTCGTCCTCGTTGCGGCCGTCTGTGAGCAGCACGACGGAGTTGACGCGCGACGGGTCGTAGCCGGCCCGCATCGAGCGGGACGCTGCCAGCACCGTGTCGTACAGGCCCGTGCCCCCGCCCACCTGCGCCGGCAGGGCAGTGGCCTGGGCGTACAGCTCCTCCCGCCGGGTTCGCTCGCCGGCGGAATCGCCGAGTGGTCCCACCTCCACCAGGGGGAGCCAGTCGGCCGGCGGGGCCTTGAGCTCGGAGAAGGCCCACAGCCCGATCTGCGCGGTGTCGGGGTAGAGGCGCAGCGCTGCGAGGGCGGCGTCGCGAGCGAGCTCGATCCGCGTCCGCCCGTTGCCGGCGTCCTGGTCCATGGAGCCTGAGACATCGATGACGGTGAGCATCCGCGCCTCGAGCGTGACCGCGCTCCAGGTGCGCAGGGCATCCTGGGCCAGCTCGACGCCAGGTGCGGGAAGAGCAGGCGGGGGCTCGATCGGAACCCCGCTCATGGTCTCGGCGTCGGTGGTCGCCATCGTGCCGTCGGCGGGACGGAAGCCCGCGGCCTGGGCGAGCTGGGACGCCCTGGCCGACAGCAGCGCCGCAGCCACCTGCTGGGCCGCCTCACGCGTCCCGGTGGGCTCGTCGGCGCTGGTCAGCCTCAGCACCGGGTAGTCGAGCACCGGCGCGCCCTCGGCGGGGTAGACGGGGGTCAGCTCGCTGGTCTTGCCCTCGGTGCGTTCGAGCACGGACTGCTCGGTCGTGACGAAGACCGGGCTGGTTGCGGGGTTGGCGGTAAGGGCGAACGCGTCGTCGACGGTCGGGACGACGCCGCGACTCAAGGCGACGTAGGACTGCACCAGGGGCAGCGGGGGATCCGCTCCGGGCTCACCGCCGAGCAGGGTCTCCAACGAGGTGAGCGTGACCAGGCCCTCGGTGCTGGCCTCCGGGTCGACCAGCGCGACCGGCGTAGTCCCGGCCAGCACCTGCTTCCACGACGCCTCGACCGGACCCGACGGCTGCTGCCCGGAGAGCTGTTGGACGGCTGCTGGGGTGGCGGCGAACACTAGTGGCGAGGCTGCCATCGAGCCCAGGTTCTTCACTGCCTGCTCGCCGCCTCGGTCGGCGAGTGAGTCCGCCCACAGCGAGGAGTCGGCGACCCACAGCACCGGGGACTCCTCGAGCGCCGTGCCGGCCGCCATGCTCGGGGAGTCCACCGGCACGACCTCGACCCGCGCGCAGGTGGCGGCGATCGTGTCCTCCTGCCCCGCGAGCACCTCCTGAACAACCGGCGCGATCGCGGGCGCAGCCGCCACGGTCACCGTGATCGGGCTCGCACAGGACTCCCGCGCGGGATCAGCCCCCGCCGTGCTGACCTCGCCATCGTTGGTGGCCACCACCACCGCGACCGCTGCCCCCACCACCGCCGCGGCTCCCACTCCGACGGCAACCCATCGCCCGCGCCGGCCCGCCTGCGGACGGCCTTCGGATCGATGGCGGCCAGACATGCACACTCCGGGGCGTCGGGACCAGGACGTGGCCGTCACCCTAGGTCACCGGTTCGGTCGCGGGTGCAGCGGCGTCACCCCCGTGCGCGGGGCAGGTCTGGTCGCGGAGAGCTCTTGGCCCTAGCATCTCGGCCCATCGCGATCGAGTTCGTCTCCTCACAGCCCACGACGCTCGGCATCGAGGTGGAGCTGTTCCTCGTCGACGACCGCACCCGGCAGCTGTCGAACTCGGCCACGGCGGTGCTGGAGGCCCTGGGCCCGATGCACCTGGCCGGCGGCTCGGCGAAGGTCAAGCACGAGCTCTACGAGCACACCATCGAGATCGTCACCGACGTGTGCACCACCGTTGCCGAGGCCCGCGCGGACCTCGTCTCGACCTACGCCAGGCTTCGAGAAGTTGCTGGCTCGCTGGGGTTGCGGCTGATCAGCAGCGGCACCCACCCGACCTCGGACTGGCGCTGTGCCCAGCCGACCCGCGACCCGCGGTACCTGTCCCAGGTCGAGCACGTCCAGTGGATCGCCCGGCGGGCCCAGATCTGCAGCGCGCACTTCCACGTCGGCGTCGACGACGGCGACAAGGCCATCGCGCTGGTCAACTCGCTGATGTTCTACCACCCGGTCTTCCTGGCGCTGACGGCGTCGAGCCCGTACTACGAGCGGGACGACACGGGGTTGGCGTCGTGCCGCACGTCGGTGCTGGAGGCCATGCCCACCGCCGGCTTCCCCCACCTGCTGGCCGGCTGGGTCGAGTTCGCGCGCATGCACGACTCGCTGCTCGCGTCCGGCACCATCGCCGGGATCCGCGACATCTGGTGGGACATCCGTCCCCACCCCGAGTTCGGCACGGTCGAGCTGAGGATGTGCGACAGCCCCTCCACGCTGGCCGAGGTGACAGCGGTCGCGGCCCTGGTGCAGTGCCTGGTCCGCTACGTCGACGACGCCATCGGCTCCGGGGCCAGGGTGGTGACCCCGCCCCGGTGGATCCTCCGGCAGAACAAGTGGCTGGCCGCGCGGTACGGGCTGGACGCGGTGATCCTCACCGACGAGCACGGCGGCCGCCACGCGGTCCGGGACATCGTCCCTGCCCTCCTCGAGGACCTGCAACCGGTCGCCGCCACCCTGGGGTGCAGCGAGGACCTCGCCCGCGTCGCCCGCGTCCTCGAGCATGGAGCGAGCTACGAACGCCAGCGACGGGTGGTCGAGGGCGGCGCCACGCTCGAGGACGTGGTCGACGCCCTGGCCACCGAGCTCGAGACCGACACCCCGACCGGCACCGAGCGGAGGTCGTGACCCGATGAGCCGGCCCGCAGGAACCGTCCCGCACCCGGCGAGCGGGCGAACCGGTGCTGCCCTCGAGCAGTTTCTGACCGCCCTGCTGGAGCAGCACGCTGAGGAGACCGTCGCCTTCCGGCGGCGGCTGCACATGCACCCCGAGCTCAGCCAGGTCGAGCACGAGACCACGGCGACGATCGCCACCCGCCTGGACGTCGCCCACCTGCCGGTCACGGTCCAACCGTCCAAGGTCGGGCTCACCTGCGACATCGCCGCCGACGCCGACGGCCCGCGGATCGCGCTGCGCGCGGACATCGACGCCCTGCCCCTCCCGGACCACAAGGACGTGCCCTACGCCTCCACGGTGCCGGGGGTCGCCCACGCGTGCGGGCACGACGCTCACACCACGATCGTCCTGGGAGCCGGCATCGCCCTGGACGCGCTGCGCCGGGCCGCGGAGTCAGACCCGGACCTGCCCCCGGTGGGGCCTGTCCGGCTGATCTTCCAGCCCTCGGAGGAGAAGGCCCCGGGTGGGGCGCGCGACATCATCGCCTCCGGCGGGCTCGACGGGGTCGACGCGATCATCGGGCTGCACTGCGACCCGACCCTGCCGGTGGGCCAGGTGGGGGTGCGCACCGGTGCGGTCACCTCGGCGGTCGACCGAGTCGAGGTCGTGCTGCGTGGCCCCGGCGGTCACACCGCCCGCCCCGACCGCACCGTGAACCTGCTGGAGGCGGCCGGCCACGTGCTGGTCGACCTGCCGACCCGGGTGCTCGACCGGCTCCCGTCGAGCGAGGGTCACGCCCGTCTCGTCTTCGGCATGGTCGCCGGCGGGCACGCGCCCAACGTCATCCCCACCGAGGTGAGGGTGGTCGGCACCTTCCGGACCCTGCACCACGACGTCTGGGCGGCGGCGAACGGGGTCATCGACTCCGCGCTGTCGGCCGTCCTGGCCGGCTACGCCCTCGACGTCGAGCTGATCCACGAGCGGGGTGCGCCGCCTGTCGTCAACGACGCGGCCGTCACCGACATGCTCGCCCGCGCAGTCGCCTCCGCGCTCGGGCAGGCAGCGGTCGTGCCGGCCGAGCCGAGTCACGGCGGGGAGGACTTCTCCTTCTACACCGAGCAGGTGCCCGGGACGTACTGCCGGCTAGGCGTCGCCCCGCCCGGTGCGAGCGAGCCGGCTCCGTCCCTGCACACCAGCCACTTCGACATCGACGAGAGAGCCCTTGCCGTCGGGATCCGCACGCTGGTGCACGCCGTGCTCGAGGCCCAGCGCAGTGGTCGGGGTTGATCAGCGGTCGATCGAGGACATGTCGGCGTAACGGTCGCCCAGGACCGAGCCGGCCGGGACGGCGGCCTCGATCGCGGCCAGGTCCGCCGCGGTCAGGGAGACCTCGAGAGCGCCGGTGTTCTCCTCGAGGTAGCGCACCCGCTTCGTGCCGGGGATCGGGACGATGTCTGGCCCCTGGGCCAGCACCCAGGCCAGCGCCAGCTGCCCCGCCGTGCACCCCTTCTGCTCCGCCAGCCCGACCAGGGCCTGGACGAGGGCCAGGTTGGCGTCGCCGGCCTCGCCCATGAACCGCGGGTAGAAGCTGGCCCGGAAGTCGCCGGCGGGCAGCGACCCGGCGCTCAGCTCACCGGTGAGCATGCCCCGGCCCAGCGGACTGTAGGCGACCAGCCCGATGCCGAGCTCGCGCAGCGCCGGGACGATCTCGGTCTCGAGGTCCCGGGAGAACAGCGAGTACTCGCTCTGCAACGCCGTGATCGGGTGCACGGCGTGGGCCCGGCGAATGGTGGCGGCGCTGGCCTCCGACAGCCCCAGGCAGGCGACCTTGCCCGCCTCGACCAGGCCCTTCATCGCCCCGACGGTCTCCTCGATCGGGACGGTCGGATCGACCCGGTGCTGGTAGTACAGGTCGATGTGGTCGACGCCGAGGCGCTGCAGCGAGGCGTCGCAGGCTTTCCGGACGTACTCCGGCGTGCCGTTGATGCGCACCCACGAGCCGTCCGAGTTGCGCTCGTTGCCGAACTTGGTGGCCAGCTCTACCTCGTCCCGACGCCCGGAGACGGCCCTGCCAACGAGTTGCTCGTTGGTGAACGGGCCGTACATGTCGGCGGTGTCGAGGAAGCTCACCCCCAGGTCGAGCGCCCGGTGGATCGTCCTGGTCGCCTCGGTCTCGTCGGCGGCGCCGTAGAACTCGCTCATGCCCATGCAGCCCAGACCGAGTGCGGACACGTCCAGAGCGGCAGACCCCGTGCCGAGGGTGCGTCGCGTCGTCATGAGCCCAGGATCGCGCATCGAGCGAACGTTGGCTACCGACGCGGCCGAACAGACGGGGGCGGACAGGGGCCGCCGCCATGGCCTGCTGGTGGGTCGCGTCGTCGCCCCGCTCGCGAGACTCGTCCCTCCTGCCCCGCTGGCACCTCCCCCATCCGCTGAGGCACGCTAGCGGCGACCGAGCACTCCGTGCGCTGGGTCGGCCTCGAGTGCCTGGGTGAGCAGCGCCATGAGCGCATTGAGCTGGACGTCGGCCGAGGAGCCGACGTCGGAGTCGGAGCCGTCCAGGGCCCGCGCCGCCAGCGCCGCCTTGTCGTCGATGAGCGAGGCGACAGTCGGATCGATGGTCTGGGTGGCGATGATCCGCCACGCGGTGACGGGCTCGGTCTGGCCGATCCGGTGCACCCGGTCGATGGCCTGCGTCTGCTCCGCGGAGGTCCACGACAGCTCGGCCAGCACCACGTTCGACGCGACGTGCAGGTTGAGCCCCACCCCGGCGGCGGTGAGGGAGCAGACCACCACAGCGATCTCGGGGTCGGTCAGGAATGCCTCGATGTTGGCTCGTCGCACCTTCGGGGTCTGGTCCCCCCGGATCGAGGCGTAGCCGACGCCCCGCTTGGCGAAGGTCTGCTCCGCGGCGTCCATGACGTCGATGTGCTTGGCGAAGAACACCACCTTGCCGACGCTGCGGGCCAGCTGGGCGGCGTAGTCGGCGGCCAGGCCCGCCTTGGCCTGCCCGATCCTGCGCATGACGGTGAACACGTTGTCGCCGGTGGCGCGTGAGCCGGAGTTCTTGCGCTCCCACACCGCGACCCGGCGGACCAGGTCTCGGTCGATGCCGTCCACGACCGTGGCGGCCTTGCGGGTGGCCAGTGCCGACTCGTAGCGCGCGACGAGACGACGAGCGAGCTCCTGCTCCGCGGCCCGGATCGAGCGGCCGGCTTCGTCGTCGAGTTCGACCGGCAGGTCCGCGATCCGGCGGGCGGGGATGTCGGAGGCCACATCGACCTTGCGCCGACGGACGATGCCGAGGTCGATGACGCTGCTGCGCGCGGCCGCGTAGAACCCGGGGTCGGCGGGTGCCAGTCCGGTGTCCTCGAGGGCCGCCAGCAGGGCATGGCGCGGCTTGACGTCGTCGATCCAGCCGAGGAACTGCCAAATGGCCCGGAAGTCCTCGATGTCGTTGATCAGCGGCGTGCCGGTGAGCGCCATGAGCAGCGGGTTGCCGCTGCGGACCCGGATCCGCTCGGACAGCTCCAGGACGTGCTGCGAGCGCTGCGACGACTTGTTCTTGATGAAGTGCGCCTCGTCGACCACCATCCCAGCGAAGCCGTGAACCCCCAACCAGCCGACGTGGCGGTCGAGGATGTCGTAGTTGACCACGACGATGTCGGCGAACCCGTCGACGGTCTCGCCGTCGCCGTGGATCACCGTCGCCGTCCTGCGCGGAGTCCACAGCGCGGCCTCGTGCGCCCAGTTGGCCTTGACGACGTTCGGGACGACCACCAGCAGCGGGAAGGCGTCGGCGACATCGGCGGCGAGCAGCGCCTGCGCGGTCTTGCCCAGGCCGGGCTCGTCGGCGAGCAGGAACGTCCGGTGACCGGCGGCGGCGGCCGCGACGACCTGGGCCTGGTGGTGCATGAGCTCCAGTCCCCGGATGCCGTGGAACGCCTCGGCCGGCTCGGGCAGGCTCATGCACGTGGCGTCGCCGCCGTACTCGAAGGAGCGGAACAGCGGCGTCAGCAGCTCCCAGTCACCGAGCCGGTTCGTGGTCGGGCGGCGGGCCGGCACCGCCGAGTAGTCCGGCGCCAGGAACGGGTTCGCCAGCTGTCGGGCGATCACCGTCTGCGGGACCACGCTGCGCGTCGACCGGGTCGACTGGGCTGCGGCCTGAGGCTCCGGCTCGTCCTCCTCCTCGACGTCGCGGCCACCCTCCCGGAGCATCTCGTGCTTGAGGCTGACCGCCGAGGGCGAGACGGGGGCGCCCTCGGCCAGCAGGTCCAGCAGCGAGGTGTCGAGCACCGCCGTCCGGGCCAGGATCGTGGCGATCCCGTCCAGCCTGGTCAGCATCGCGGCCCGCTCGGCCTCGGTGATCGACGTGTCCCCCTTGACCCGGGCGCGTTCCTCCCGCACCAGCAGGGCCACCACCTGGTAGGTCGTCCGTCCGCTCGGCCCGACCCGGCCGCGCTGCGCGAAGCCCTCGACCCGCCGGACAGCCTTGGCCAGGACGGGGACCAGACCCTCGGTCTCCACGGCAGCCGAACGACGCCGGTCGCGCGGCGGCGTGCGCGGCGCGCCGGCACGGCGCGAAGCTCGCTGTGCCAAGCGGTTCCCTACTACTGAGTCGGACGTGGCGCGGGTCCGGGGCCGGGGCGGGGGCTGCGTGCCTCGCCGGACACGACCGCCGCGCCGGCAGCCCGCACCTCGGACGTGCCCGACGCCACAGGGACCCGGCCCCTGGCCCCCGTCCCGCCCAAGCATCCTCGCCCAGGCAGTTGGGAACAAGCGTAGGCGGCCCCGCATGCCCACGGGCAACCGGTGCCGGGCATCCCGTCCAGGGTCAACGCTGCCTGCCCCGTCGGCAGGGACCGTCAGGACCTCAGCGTGGCGTCGTGAGGGCGGTGAGGAGCCGGTCGACGTCGTCGGTGGTGTTGTACAGGTGGAACGACACGCGCAGACGCTCGGCTCGCATCGAGGTGCGCAGCCCCGCCAAGGCGTCGGCGGGCAGGTCCGAGGGCAGGTCTACCGAGACGATGGCAGACCACCCCGGCTCCATGCCCAGGCCGCTGCGCAGCCCGTTGGCCAGGGCAACGTCGTGCTCGTGGATCGCCTCGACCCCGACGTCGCTGACCAGTCGCAGCGCTGGCAGGGTGCCCACCCAGGCCAGCCACGCCGGGGACAGGTCCAGTCGCCGGGCGTCCGAGGCAAGGCGCAGCGGGAGCCCGTAGATGCTGTCCCACGGGTCGGCGCCGGCGTACCAGCCGGCGTAGAGCGGGGGGATGTGGTCGAGCAGGTCCGGGCGGACCGTGAGGAACGCCGTCCCACGAGGGCTGAGCAGCCATTTGTAGGCACCCACCACCACCGCGTCGTAGTCCCGGGCGTCCAGCGGCAACCACCCGACCGCCTGGGTCGCATCCAGCAGCACCCGGGTTCCGTGCGCAGCGGCTGCCTCGCGGATCGCGGCCAGGTCTGCGACCTGCCCGTCCTTGGACTGGACCGCGCTCCGATGGCCTGCGCCAACGCCGGCAGTGGCACGCAGTCCAGCGTCAGGTCGGATCGGGCCGCGAACGGGAAGGTGAGCGAGGTGAACTCGTCGTCCACGCACAGCACCCTGCTGCCCGGCGGCAGCGATCCGGCCACGAGCCCGACGAGGGCGGAGACCTGCGCGCCCACGGCCACCCAGCTCTCCGGAACGTGGACGAGGCCGGCGAACGTCCGCCGACTGCCGGCCACAGCCGCGTCGTAGTCCCCCGGGTCGGCGACACCGTCCTGCCATCGGGACAGCGCCGACCTGATCTCCTCGGCCGCTCCGGCCGGGGGCAGGCCGAGCGTCGCCGTGTTCAGGTAGCCCGCCGCGCCGGGGAACTGCTCCGCCGCCTGCTCGATCAGCACGGGCCCAGCCTGCCCGGCGGCACCGGCCACCCGTGACCCACCCCGTCGCCGGGACCGTCGTCGAACGACGGCGCCGGCGCTTCTGCGTCGTCGACAAGCAGGCCCCTCGCTGAAAGACCCGGCAGGGCTGACCCGCCGCGACCGAGCCGGCAGAACCCCGGGCTGGGGCATACTGCCGGGCAGGAGGTCCGTCTCATGGCCGATGCGTCGTCCGCACCGACCCGATCGACCCGCCAGCGGGCCGCGTTGGCGGCCTTGCTGGCCGAGCTGACGGAGTTCCGCAGCGCCCAGGAGATCCACGACCTGCTCCAGCAGCGCGGGGAGGCGGTGGGGCTGTCCACCGTCTACCGGAACCTGCAGGCCATGGCCGACACCGGCCGGCTGGACGTGCTGCACCTCGGGTCGGGGGAGGCGATGTTCCGGCAGTGCAGCACCCGCCACCACCATCACCTGGTGTGCCGGGTGTGCGGGCGGACGGAGGAGATCGCGGAGCCCTCCGTCGAGGCCTGGGCGCGCCGCGTCGCCGAGGAGCACGGCTACGTCGAGGCCTCCCACCACGTCGAGATCGTCGGGCTGTGCGCCGAGTGTGCCGCCGAGGCCGCCGCTGAGGCCGCCGACTGACGCTGGCCACCGAGCGGCGGGCGGCGCCCGCCGCGGTTGCTCACAACGGTTCCCATTCTCTGCTACCGTTCGCGGGAACTATTCTCATCACGAGTCCGAACGGAACCCTCCCCATGCGACGTCCTGCTTCCACCCTGGGAGTTCTCTTCGCCGCCGGCCTCGTCGTCGCCGGCTGCGGCGCGCCCAGCAGCGATGACCAGAGCGCCGACGGCACGGTCGCCTCGGCCCAGGCCGTCCTGGCCGTCGGCACGACCACGATGCTCGGTGACGTGGTCGGCGACATCATGGGATGCGCCAACGGCACTGCCGATACGTTGATGCCGGTCGGGGCCGACCCGCACGACTTCTCCGCCTCCTCCGAGCAGGTTGCGGCGCTGGTCGACGCCGACCTCGTCGTGGCCAACGGGCTCGGCCTGGAAGAAGGGCTTGCCGACGCGCTCGAGGGAGCGGAGGCTGACGGGGCCACCGTCATGGAGGTCGCCCCCCTGGTCGATCCCATCGAGTTCGCTGCCGGCGGCCGCTCCGACGAGGAGCACGCCGAGGGCGAGGAGCACGCCGACGAGCACGGCTCGATGGACCCACACTTCTGGCACGACGCGGCCCGGATGGCCCAGGCGGCCCAGCTGATCGGCGCTGAGCTGGCCGAGGTGACCGACGACGACGCCTACGCCACGTGCGGCACCGAGGTGCACGACGCGCTGATGCAGACCCACGAGCAGGTGCGCGACATCCTCGCCGCCGTCCCGGCCGGCACGAGGGTGCTGGTCACCGATCACGACGCGTTCGGCTACTTCGCCCAGGCCTACGACTTCGAGGTCGCCGGTGTGGTGATCCCGGGCGGTTCCACGCTGGCCGAGCCGTCCTCGGCCGAGCTGGCCGAGCTGGTGGAGGTCATCGAGGCGGAGGGTGTGCCGGCGATCTTCTCCAACACTGCCGTCAGCTCCGCTCTCGTGGACGCGGTCGCGGCGGAGGCCGGCAACCAGGTCGAGGTCGTCGAGCTGTTCGTCGGCTCCCTCGGCCCGCAGGGCTCCGGGGCGGACACCTACGCCGGCATGGTCACCACGAACGCCCAGCGCATCGCCGACGCGCTGAGCTGATGAACGGTCGAGTGCTCGCCCTCGGACCACCCTCGCTCGTTCTCGCCCGGCGGACCTCGTCGTCGAACCCGAACAGGGTGGGCTCGGTCGGCCGTGGCCAACCGGCAACCCGGTGCAGGGCGAGCAGGTAGGACGCGGCGGCCACTGCCACGGGTCGGCACGTCGCAGCCTCCCTCACCCCGGGAGCACTGCGCCGGCGGCCGAGCCGAGGCCGAGCAGGGCATGCAGGGCCGCGATCGCGTGCCGGACCTCGCCCGCCAGGGCAGGCTGTTGCTCCGGTGACATGCTGGCCCGCTGCAGGGCCAGGTCCTCCAGGTAGGCCGTCCAGGCGTGGACGACCGGCAGGGCTGCCGACGCCAGCCCCAGCACCTCCACCACCCGAGCGGCGAACGCGGTGCGCAGCCGCTGAACCCCTTCCCCGCCGAGCGGCACCGACCCGGCGCCATAGACCAGCGCGAGGTAGGCCTCCTGCCGGCGATCGACGTAGTCGAGCATCCGCTCGACGATCTGCTCCAGCGCGACCGAAGCCTCCACCCCGTCGTCGGGGGCGGTGTTGCGCAGAGCCCGCCGCACCGCCGCGGCGCGCACCGCGTCGTAGTAGTCGCTCTTGGTCGGGAAGTAGTGGAACAGCAGGCTGCGCGAGATCCCCGCCTGCGCCGCCACGGCATCCAGCGACAGCTCGTGGATGGGCCGCTCGGCCAGCATCCTCAGGCCGATGCCCACGAGCTGAGCGCGGCGGTCCTGAGGGGGCAGCCGAGTCGGTGCGGTGCGCGCCACCTTGTTGAGCATCGCTCAACAAGACGCTACCGTCAAGCCATGGACTTCGAGCCCTCGCCCCGTGCCGCTGACCTCGCCGCTCGGGTCCGCAGCTTCATCGACACCAAGATCGCACCGGTGGAGGACTCCTACCACCGGCGCGTCGCCGAGACCCGGGACGCCGGAGGTGACCCGTGGCAGCCGCTGCCACTGCTGGACGGGCTACGCGCGGAGGCTCGGCTGCGTGGCCTGTGGAACCTGTGGCTGCCGGCCGGGCACGAGGGTCCGTACGCGCAGCGCTACGGCACCGACGGTGGCGCCGGCCTGTCCAACGTCGACTACGCGCCGGTGGCCGAGCAGATGGGCCGCTCGTTCCTCGCGCCGCTGGTGTTCAACTGCAACGCCCCGGACACCGGCAACATGGAGGTGCTGCTGCGCTACGGCACCGAGCAGCAGCGCGAGGAGTGGCTCGACCCGTTGCTGGACGGCACGATCCGATCCGGCTTCGCGATGACCGAGCCGGACGTGGCGTCCTCGGACGCCACCACGATGGCAACCACGGCGGTGCTCGACGGCGAGGACGTCGTGATCAACGGGCGCAAGTGGTGGACCACCGGCGCCGGGCACCCCGACTGCGCGGTGTTCGTGCTGATGGCGCGCACCGACGATCCGGACGCTGACCGGCACCATCAGCACACGATGGTGCTGGTGCCCCGGGACGCCCCGGGCGTGCAGATCGTGCGGCTGCTACCGGCGATGGGCCGCTACGACGAGCCGCTGGGCCACGGTGAGGTGCTGTTCAGCGACGTGCGGGTGCCACAGTCGAACGTCCTGCTCGGCCAGGGGCGGGCGTTCGAGATCGCCCAGGGCCGGCTGGGACCCGGCCGCGTGCACCACTGCATGCGCCTGGTCGGGCTGGCCGAGCGGGCCCTCGAGCTCGCGATCACCCGAGGCAAGGAGCGGGTCGCCTTCGGCAAGCCGCTGATCAACCTGGGCGGGAACCGCGAACGCATCGCCCGCGCTCGCATCGCCATCGACTCCACCCGGCTGCTCGTGCAGCACGCGGCCTGGAAGCTCGACCGGTACGGCCCCGCAGGCGCGGTCAGCGAGGTGAGCCAGATCAAGGTGGCGGCTCCGAGCATGGCGCAGGAGGTCATCGACTTCGCGATGCAGATGCACGGCGGCGCCGGCCTGTCCGACGACGTCCCGCTGGCCGCAGCCTGGACCCAGGCCCGCTCGCTGCGGCTGGCGGACGGTCCGGACGAGGTGCACCTGGGCCTGGTGGCCCGGCTGGAGGTCGCCCGCCACTCGGCCCGTCGCTGACCGACGGGCCGCCACCCACGCGGTCAGCGCACCCTCCCGCGTCGGGTCCCCGGCCGGGTCTGCTGGCACTGGACATCGCGCTGCGGTCGTCCTTGCCTGAAGGAAGGACGCGTGACCCGACACATGGGAGGTGACGGGCATGAGTGTGCTGGATCGCCCTGGCACCCATCCCGACGCGCAGACGCTGACCGAGCGCTACCTGGACTCCGTCGCCCACGGGGTTCCGGCGGGACGGAGGGCGCAGGTGACCGACAACCTGCGGGCGGCGATCGAGGCCGAGATCGCGGTGCGCACGGCAGCCGGTGCGGACCGGACCGAGGCCGAGCGGGCGGCGCTGGAGGACCTCGGTGACCCGAGACGGGTGGCCGATTCCGCGGCTGGGCCGCGCTGGCTCGTCGGCCCGCGGCTCTACCCCGACTACCTGCGCACCTTGCGGGCCGTGGCCTGGGTCGTCCTGCCGCTGGTCGCCGTCCTCGTCGCGCTCGGCGCCGCGATCGCCGGCGAGAACCCCGCCGAGGTGCTGGCCGCCGTGCTCAGCGCGATCGTCGGCGCAGTCGTCCACGTCGCGTTCTGGGTCACCCTCGTGTTCGCCGTGCTCGACCGACAGGGTGTCGTGCTGCGCGAGCCGGACTCCGGCTGGTCGGTGGACGCCCTGCCCGCAGCCCGGGACAACCGGGTCGGGCTCGGCGAGACCGCCGTCGGGGTCGCCATCCAGGCGCTGCTCATCGGCCTCGTCGTGTGGCCGTGGCAGTACTGGCCCAGCGCCGACGCACCCCCCGTGCCGGTGCTCGACAGCGACCTCCGCCCGACCATCACAGCCGTGCTGGTGACCGTCTTGGCCGCAGGGATCGTCCTGGCCGCCATCGTGTACCGGGTGGGACGCTGGACCGTCCCGCTGGCCGCGGTCAACACCGTCCTCGATGTCGCCTTCGCCGGCATCGTCGTCTGGCTGGTGGCGACCGGTCGGCTGATCGACCCGGCGTTCGTGGACGCGCTGCGCGCCAGCCCGCTGCTCGACGAGGCAAGCGCCGAGACCGCGGCAGGCCTGCTCGCCTCGTTCATCGGCTGGGCCGTGGGCCTCGGGTGCGCGGTGGACGTGGTCGACAGCTGGCGCAAGGCGTTGCGCGGCCGCGGCTGAGCCGGCAGGACGGTCCAGGCCCTGCTGGCCACGAGCCACTCCCGGGCGTCGGCATCCCCTTCACCGCCCCCCTGCGCACGGCCTGGCCCCGTTGGCGGCGCAGGCGAACCGCGGGCCGCTGGTCCCCGACGTGCAGTCCAGCTCGGCTGGCCAGGGTGGCCGCCGCAGCAGCTGCCGAGAAGGGCCGGTGAGATCTCAGGCCAAGGGTGGCGGGTCGAGGCCGCCGGGATCGTCCGGGACGTCGACCGCGTGCTCGGCCAGGGCCGCCAACGAGACGATGCCCAGCACCGCCGCATTGGTCGCGGCCAGCACCACCGGTGCCGCCACCCCCGCCCGGTAGGAACGCAGCCAGTTGGCGGCCGTGACGCACCAGCGGTCACCGGGCACGAGGCCGGGGAAGCGGAGCTCGGGTCGTGGCGTCGACAGGTCGTTGCCGATGCTGCGCTGGTGCTCGAGGAACTGCGCGGTGACGACCGCGCAGATGGTGTGGCTGCCCAGGTCCGCCGGTCCGGTGCTGCAGCACCCGTCCCGGAAGAACCCGGTCAGCGGATCGGTGCCGCACTCCTCCAGCGGCCCACCCAGCACGTTGGTCTCGGTCATGTCGGCGCGGTGACGAGCCGGGTCATCGGGCCCGCCAGCGTCGCTGGGAGCCGAGGAAGTCGCTGAGGTCCCATGCCCGCGCCGAGATCGGGTCGAGCCGCAGCAGCCGCACCCCCAGCATCTGCTCGGTACCCGGCAGCCACTGCTGGTCGGCCGGGTCGGGGTACTTGTCCGCGTAGGCCGACACCACGGCGGCGTGCTCCTCGGCCGGGCCGATGTCGCTCAGCGTCCCCGACACGGCGAGCACGTCGGTGGGGCTCGGCAGGTGCAGCACCGCCCGGGGGTCGGTTCGAAGGTCGCGCACCCGTCGGGCGCCCGCATCGGCGTAGCTGTAGGCGACACCGTCCACGACCACCCCCCAGACGGGCACGCTGTGCGGGCCCGACGTGGCGCAGGCCGTGGCCATCCACCAGAAGGGCTCGCGCTCGAGCCGGGCCGCGACCTCGAGCCAGGTCAGCTCGGCGGGCGGGGCGGCGGTCACGACCGTCACCGTAGGCGGTCGACCCGCCTCGCCGCACCAGGCCCACCGCGCGCGTAGCCTGGCTGCTCGTGAGCCGGACGGCGTCGTTTCGAGCCACCCTGTGGGAGCACGACGGCCCGGCCGGGTGGCACTTCGTCACGCTGCCGGCCGACCTCGCCGACGCCATCCTCGACCAGGCCGCGGGCCGCACCAGTGCGTTCGGGTCGGTCCCGGTGGAGGTGAGGGTCGGGGCCAGCACCTGGCGCACGTCGTTGTTCCCGGACCGCCGAACCCGCTCCTACCTGCTGCCGGTGCGTGCCTCGATCCGCCGACAGCAGCACCTGCAGGCCAGCGACACCGTCACCGTCGGACTGCTCGTGCTGCCAGCCTGACCCGACTGAGGTCGCGCCCGCGGTCAGCTGTCGCTGCCTGCCCCCGCGTTCGGGTCGATCTCGTAGAGCTTCGCGCTCAACTCCTCCACGCGCGTCTCGTCACCCTCGTCGATCGCCTCGTCGATCTCGGCCACGAGATCGTGCACCGCGGGGTTCCCCTTGCGAAGGTCCGGGCCCTCGTTCATGGACATCGCCACCCTTCCTCCACCCACCCTGAGTGTCGGCCAGACTCCCCGGTAGGGGAAGAGGGCTCGGCTGTGAGCAAGGAGACGCCGATGCGACGGTTCGACGTGGTGGACGTGTTCGGGGCGGCGCCGCTGCTGGGCAACCCGGTGGCGGTGGTGCTCGACGGCGAGGGCCTGCCCACCGAGCGGATGCAGGCACTGGCCCGCTGGACCAACCTGTCCGAGACCACCTTCGTGCTGCCTGCCAGCGAGCCGACCGCGGACTACCGGGTCCGCATCTTCACCCCCGTCGCCGAGCTGCCGTTCGCCGGGCACCCGACCCTGGGCACGGCCCACGCCTGGCTGGCGGCCGGCGGTCGGCCCGGCGACGGCGCCGACGTCGTGCAGCAGTGTGGCGCCGGACTGGTACGGGTCCGCCGGCAGGACGACCGGCTGGCCTTCGCCGGCCCTCCCCTGCTGCGGTCCGGGCCGCTCGACCCGACGACCCGTGCCGAGGTGTGCCGAGCCCTCGGGCTGGCGCCGCACGCCGTCGAGGATGCCGCCTGGGTCGACAACGGCCCGGGCTGGCTGGCCCTTCGCCTGGCCGACGCGCAGGCCGTCCTGGACGTTCGACCCGGCCCGCTCGGGGACCGGTACGTGGGCCTGGTCGGACCGCACCCCGCCAGCGGTCCGGCCGACGTCGAGGTGCGGGCCTTCTTCCCCGCGGCGACCGGCACCACGGAGGACCCGGTGACCGGCAGCCTGCAGGCCTCCCTGGCGACCTGGCTGGCCTCGACCGGTCAGGTTCGGCTGCCCTACGTCGCCGCCCAGGGCAGCGCCCTCGGACGGCGGGGCCGCGTGCACCTGAGCCCGGACCGGGACGACCCCGGGCTGGTCTGGGTGGGCGGTGCCACCGTCACGGTGGTGACGGGCACGCTCGCGCTGTGACCGGCCGACCAGCCCGGGCGGCTCAGCGGGCCAGGTCGATCTCGTCCCGACGCGCCTGCGCCACCACCCGGACCACGTCGTCGGGCAGAGGTCTGTCGGCGCTGAGGCGCTGCGTGCCCCTGCCCACCGAGAGCCGTCGAGCCGGTGCCCACGGCGTCCAGGGCCGGGCAGTCGTCCACCGTCCCCATGGCTGCGTCCTGTCGTGGGTGCAGGCGAGATCGGTCCCGCCCGGCGAGATCGTGCCGGCGCGGTCAGGGCACCTCGGCCAGCACGGCCCGGCGCGCGGGAAGGCGCCGACCCAGCATCATCTGCCGGGTGCTGGGCGGGACCAGGAGGATGCCGGCGACGATCGCGCCGGCGAGCAGGGCCGCCACCCCCTCGGGGAGGGCGCCCAGCGAGGAGGTCGTGGCGGCCGTGTTCGCCACGGTGTAGGCCGACATGCCCAGACTCAGACCGACAGTCCAGCGCAGCTCGGCGCCACGCAGCCTCGAGGCGGCCAGCAGGGCCAACGGCCAGAGCAGGTACCACGGCTGCACGACCGGGCCGAGAGCGACGACCGCCAGCAGCGCCAGCCCGGCGCCGCGCAGCATGCTGCGCCGCGACGAGGTGGCCAGCAGCCAGGCGATGACGGCCGCGGTGGCGATCGTGCCGCCCCACCGCACGACCGCCAGCACAGTGTCACCCGAGGCGACGCCCAGCGGCTCGGCCACGTAGCCGAGGGTGCGGCCCAGGGCGGTCACCGGCGACAGCCAGGTCTCGACCTTCGCAGGCCCCACCAGGTTGCCCACCCAGCCCGGCCCGAGACCGGACCCGAGACTCAGACCGGCCAGCACCGTGAGGCAGACGGCACCCACCTGGACCCAGGACCGGAGTCGACGACTCCAGGACACGTCGTCCCCCGCCCACAGCAACGCGACGAACGGCAGCACCACCAGCGCCGGAGCCTTGACCGCACCCGCGGCAGCCACCAGGGCGGTACCCAGCAGCAGCCGACCCTCGAGCGCGAGCGCGAGCCCTGCGACCAGCAGCCCGATCATGAGCGCGTCGTTGTGAGCGGCCGAGACGAGGTGGAACAGCACAACCGGGTTGAGCACCGCCAGCCAGACAGCCATCCCTGGGTCGGCCCCGGCCGAGGACGCCAGCCGCGGCAGGTACAGCACGAGCAGCGCCACCCCAGCAACGGCCAGCAGCCGGAACGCGAGCAGCGCAGCCTCCGCCTCGGCGTGGGTGAGGTGGTACCCGACGAAGGAGAGCAGCATCCACAGCGGCCCGTACGGGGCCGGCGACTCTGCCCACATCGGGTCGGCGCCGTCGCCGACGTAGGTGTCCAGGGCGCCGGTACCCACCTGGTAGGGGTCCAGGCCGGCCGGCTGCAACCGGCTGGCCGCGACGTAGCTGAACACGTCGCGGCTGAACAGCACCGGCGTCACGAGCAGGGGCAGCGACCAGAGCAGGGCCAGCCAGCCCAGCGCCCGGGCACCGGCGACGTCCCGGCCGCGCACCATCGGAGCCAGCGAGACCCAGGTGCGCAGCAGCCAGGCGGCACCCACGAGCACTGCGAGCTTGCCGACCGACGTCGCCACGGCCGAGCCCCGCACCGCCATCAGCAACGGGTTGCTGGCCAGGTCGGACAGCGGGGCGATCCAACCCACGACCAGGGCCCCCGCGGCGACCAGGGACGTGGCGAAGAACCCCGGCAGCCCGTACCGCTCGAGCGTCCCGGCGGCCGGCCGCGCCGAGGGTCCCTGGAGCACCTGCACGACGGACATGGTCCTGCCAGGGTACGGACTCCCACCTGCGATCCGGGAACTGGCGAGGCCGGGGCGCCCCGTGACTCACGGTGTCACGGGCGTCGGTGGAAGGCTGTGGGGGTCATGGCAGCCACAACCTTCCACTGACGAGAGCAAAAGCATCCAGAAACCTCCAACTCCAGGCTATAAGTACCAAAAGACTCCAAAGATCAGCTTCGAGGTGGCACAAGCCTCCAACGAACGCTCCGAACCGCTGCGGCCCTCCGACCATCGCGGCCGAACCGCTGCGACTCCCCAGCATCGCTGGGTGCTGCTGCGGTCCCGGCCGCCGGTTGACGCGCGCACGAGTGCGTCCCAGGCTGGCCCGGTGACCGTCGACCTGACCTGGTGGGAGCAGCAGACCCTGCCCTGTCCCCGCTGCCAGGGCCCGGGTCGGCTGCTCGTCGTCGAGATCACCGACATGAGCACCCGGGAGGCAGTCCGCCAAGGCCTGGCCTGCCTGGGCGACTGCTGCATCGACGGGCTCGCCCCGGACCGGGAGTGCGGCTGCTGCGGCCACCGGTTCTGAAGGGCTCTGCCCGGCTCGGCGTCCGACGTCTGCGCGTGCGACAGCCGCGCGTCCGACGGCTCAGGGGCCGACGAGGCGCAGCACGATGTCCAGGCCGTGCCGGGTGCCGGACGTCCGCGGCAGCAGCAGCGTGCGGATGCCCAGCAGGGCCGCGCCGGCATCGTCGTGCGGGTTGTCTCCCACCATGAGCGCGTTGTCCGGCCCGACTCCGACGGCGGCCAGGGCGCGCTCGAAGATCGGCGCCTCGGGCTTGACCGAGCCGGCCTCGAAGGAGAGCACCACGGCGTCGAGCACGTCGCGCAGCCCGGCCCGGTCGAGAACCTCACGCACGTCGATGCCCACGTTGGACACCAGCGCGACCCGCACGCCCCGGCGCTTGAGCTCGACCAGGGTCGGCACCGCGTCGTCGTAGGGGATCCAGGTCTCCAGCATCACCTCGTAGAGGGCCTGGGCGAGATCGTCGTCCACCTGCGGCAGCCGTTGCATCAGCTCGTCGTAGACCTCGCGGTGCCGCTGCGGGGACAGGTCCCGCTCGTTCGCCGGGTCGACCTCGCGGACGTGCTCCCAGATGCGGTCGACCCAGCCGGCAAGCTCGGCCTGACCCTGCTCCCCCAGGACGTCGGCGGGTCTGCCCACCCGCCCGGCATGCGCCCAGGCCAGCTGCAGCCACTGGACCGCGTCACCCTGGTCGACCAGGGTGGAGTGGAAGTCGAAGAGGACGGCTTCGATAGGGCCGGCGACGCCGAAGGCGGGCGTGGTCACGACAGGCGACCCTAGGCCGGTCCCTGTGCTCTGTCCTCGATCTGACCCAGGTGGTCGGTGCCATGCCTGGCCACCCGGCGCAGGCCGTAGCGGTCCGGTCTGGTCAGGAGCCGGTCCCACCCACTGGCAGCCTGCGGGGCCACGGCGGCTCGCTGGTCCGGCCATGCCAGCCCGCGGGTCCCCCTACGCCTCGCCGGCGGCCCCGGCAGGTTCGTCCGGTTCGTCCGGGGACGACGGCGGGGCTTCCGCCCCGCCGAAGCCCTCGGCCGCCGCGCGGCGCCGCGCGGCTGGGGTCAGCGCACCGATCTCGTCGGCCACCTCGGCGATCCCGCTGTCGTCGATGACGACGTAGTGGGTCTGCCCCGAGTCGTCCTCGATCGCGTCGACGTCGAGCCCACCGGGGTTGGTGTCGTCCGGGTCGTCGGGTCCCATGGTGGTCATCCTGGCACCCGACCGAGCCGTGCCGGCAGGTCCCGGCGCACGAGCACGAGCGACTGATCGTCCACGGGGCTGGGGGCCAGCCCCGCGAGCAGGCCCTCGTCGACGACCGTCGACCCGGTGGCGGCCCAGTCGTCCACGGCGGCGCGCAGCACGGCAGGTGGCGCGTCGGTGTCGGGATCCAGCAGGCCGTCGCTGGCCAGCAGCACGCAGTCACCCGGCGCGAGCAGCACCTCGGCGGGCCGGAACCGGGCTTCGGCGGCCAGGCCGAGCATCGGCCCGGCCGCTTCCGTGGGCAGCCAGGTGCCGTCCGCGCGGCGAACGTGCGCCGGCGGGTGGCCCGCGCAGAACACGGTGGTCCGGCCGCTGGCCACGTCGACGGCCAGGTGCACGGCGGTGGCGAACGTCTCGCGCCACCCCCGCCGGGACAGGTAGGCGTTGCAGCGAGGCAGCAGCTGATCGGGGGGGACGGAGCCGACCAGCCCGCCGAACGCCCCCGAGAGCTGGCTGGCGCGGGCCGCGACCTCCGGCCCGTGCCCCGTGACGTCCACCAGCACCACCTGGAGCACGCCGTCGGACTGCAGCGCGAGGGTGAAGTCGCCGCGCATGCCGGCTCCGCGGGCCGAGCGCAGGGTTCGGCCCACCGTCCACCCGTCCGGCGGGCGCGCCAGCTCGCCCTGGCTGCGCAGCCCTTCGCGCAGCTCGACCAGGATGTCCAGCCCCAGCCCCGGCGCGAGGCCGGCGCGTTGCCGTAGCACGGCGTACCGGTAGGCGAGGACGACGGTGACGGCGAGCACGCCCTCCGCGACGAAGGTGCGCCCCACCGGGAGGACCACCACCTGCACGGCTGCCGACACCGCGACCACCGTCCCGAGCACGACCACCGACCGGGGCGTGAGCCGCCAGCCGGCCACGATCGCCGGCAGCACCAGCACCGAGATCGGCACGACCGTCGGCGCCAGCAGCGCCGCCGCCGTCAACGCCAGCACCACCAGTACCAGCAGGGCGAGCACGAGGCGATCGCTGCGCCGCGCTCCCCTCACGTGACGGCAGGCTAGCGGCGCCGCCGAAAGCACCGTGGGAAGACGCGAGGGGGCCGCCTCTGCTAGGCAGTCCCCGTGATCGACATCCGCTCCCTGGTCGACGCCGACCTGCCCGCGCTGCGCCGCATCAGCGACCTGGCCTTCGGCGTCACCTCGTCCGACGACCGCTGGGCGGCGTCCTCACCGGCCCTGGAGCGGGACCGCCAGGCGGGGGCGTTCGACGGTGCCGAGCTCGTCGGTCACGCGGCGGCCCTCAGCCACGAGCTCACTGTCCCGGGCGGACCGGAGCAGGCACGCCTCGTCCCCGCTGCCGGCGTCACCTGGGTGATGGTCTCCCCCACCCGCCGGCGTCGGGGGGTGCTGCG
>Ga0114939_10000318_pt1 | contig 41436 bp, 46 predicted proteins | sample AshMeaCrysSpring_FD_87196 | JGI IMG/M metagenome (GOLD analysis project Ga0114939, IMG submission 87196) | Groundwater microbial communities from Big Spring, Nevada to study Microbial Dark Matter (Phase II) - Ash Meadows Crystal Spring | ecosystem: Environmental > Aquatic > Deep subsurface >...
GCATCAAGCGGCTCATCGTCACCGACGACGAGCGCAAGGTCCTGGGCGTCGTCTCGCGCGGCGACCTGATCAAGCTATACGCGATGAAGTAGCGCCCGGGATCGCGGTGCGCCGCCGCTGGCGCGGCGACGGTTCGCGGAAGGCAGGGCCGGCGATCGTGATCGGAATACACCAGAAATTGTTGGTGGGCCGTGAAGGATTCGAACCTTCGACCAACGGATTAAGAGTCCGCTGCTCTACCAGCTGAGCTAACGGCCCGAAGGGATGGCGCTTGCTGCTCGAGACGCCCTACCCGGAAAGACCTGGTAGGGCGTACTGGAGTCGAACCAGTGACCAACGGATTAAAAGTCCGCTGCTCTACCAACTGAGCTAACGCCCCGGGAAGCTCGAAATTATAGCTTTCCGCGGGCTCGAGGGTCAAACCGGCCGGGCTCAACCGGCCGGGCTCAGCCCGCCTGCTCGAGCCGCCAGTACTGGTACTTCATCGTCGCCCACGAACCTGCGACGATGGCGACGACGGCGACGATGGATCCGACGGCCAGCGTCGAGACGCCGGTGAGGCCCTGCCCGATCGTGCAACCCAAGGCCGTGACGCCGCCGAACCCCATGAGGATGCCGCCGACGACGTGGCTTGCGGTGTCCTCCGTCGAGACGAACCCCTCCCAGCGGAAGGTGCGGGTGGCGAGCGCGTAGGCGAGCGAGCCCGCGATGACACCCAGGACCACCGCGATGCCGAAGGTGAGCCCGAGCGACTTGTCGCTCCAGAGCATGAGGATCTCGAGCAGGTAGGCCACCGGCGCGACGAACGAGAGCGACTCCAGCGTGCGGCTGTTCGTCCCGAAGTAGGTGTTCTCGAGCGTATCGGGGTTTTCGGCGAAGCCCACGTGCCCGGTCACGTACCAGCCGGCGACGATCACCGCACCGATCACGATGCCGCCCAGCAGGTGGTCGACGTTCGCGCGGAACTCGCGATCCTTGAAGACGAAGAAGAGAATCGCCGCGGTGACGACGGTGGCCGCGCCGATGAGCGCGATCCTGGGCTCGAGACCGAAAGCCGCCACGGCAAGCGATGCGAGGTCCTGGCCCGCCACCCCGCGCGAGCCGAGATCCAGCGCCAGGGGGTCGAGCCAGGCGACCCTTCCCATGGCGAAGAGACCCTTCATCGTCATGTAGCCGGAGATCCCGAGGAAGGCGAGGACCACCACCGACTTGAGGCTGCCGCCGCCGATGCGCACGAGGGTCTTGTTGCCGCAGCCGGAACCGAGCGTCATGCCGATGCCGAAGAGGAAGCCGCCCACGATCAGCGACATCAGCGGGATGGACGGGCGCACGTAGATGGACTTCGCGAGATCCACCTGCCCCGTCGCCTGCAGGGCGCTGGTCCCGGCGATCGACACGGCCATGGCGAGCAGCCACATGCGCATGCGGCCCCAGCTGCCCATGTTGACGATGTCGGAGATGGCACCCATGGTGCAGAAGTTGGCGCGCTGGGCCATGGCGCCGAAGACGAATGCCGCGCCGAAGCCGGACCAGGCGACGATCGAGGGCAGGTTCGAGGCGGTGGCGCTCATGCGGTTCTCCCCATTTTCGGGCCATTATAGGAGGCGCCCCGGGTTATCCCATCCCTCCGAAGGGCTAGGGCGCGATACCCATGTGGGCAGTGGGGATTCAGCCCGGCGGCACCCGATAGCGCGTGGGGTCGGCGATGCCGGCCGCGGCAAAACCCTCGCGCCGCAGCCGGCACGACTCGCAGCGCCCGCAGGCACGCCCCTCGGCATCGGCGTCGTAGCAGGAGACCGTCAGGGCGAAATCGACGCCGAGGGCGCTTCCCCGGCGGATGATGGCGGCCTTCCCCAGTTGCACGATCGGCGAGCGCACCGCGATGGGCGCGCCCTCGACCGCGCGCCGCGTGGCGAGATTGGCAAGCCGCTCGAAGGCGGCGAGGTACTCCGGCCGGCAGTCGGGATAGCCCGAGTAATCGACGGCGTTGGCACCGGTGAAGATGGCGTCGGCCTCCAGGACCTCGGCGTACGCCAGCGCCAGCGACAGCAGGATCGTGTTGCGCGCCGGCACGTAGGTGATCGGGATGCCCGGCGCGGGTGCGGTCGGAACCGCGATCGCGGGGTCGGTCAGCGCCGAGCCGCCGAATAGCCCGAGATCGACGCGCACGACGCGATGATCTTCGGCACCGAGGGCCTTCGCCACCACGGCGGCGGCGGCGAGTTCGGACCGGTGCCGCTGGCCGTAGTCCACGGAGAGCGCGTAACAGGACCAGCGCTCGGCACGGGCCATGGCCAGGACGGTGGCCGAGTCGAGCCCCCCGGAAACGAGGACGACGGCCTTGCCCACGCGCGGCCCTTCAGCGCTTCTGGGCGGCCAGCCGGGCGCGCGCCTTGCCCGCCGCCTCGCTCGCCGGATACCGCGCGATGATGTCCTCGAGGGTGTTGCGCGCCGATCCGGCGTCGCCCTGCTCCGACTGGACGGCCGCAATGGCGAGCAGGGCGTCGGGCGCCTTCGGCGATTGCGGGTAGCGGGCGATGAGCCCTTCCTGCGTCGTCAGCGCGCCCTTGAAGTCCTTGAGGTTGGCCTGGCAGATGCCGATCCAGTAGGTGGCGTTGGGCGCCAGCGCGCTCTGCGGGAAGTCCTTGAGGAACGCCCGGAAGGCGTCCGCCGCGGAGGCGAAGTCGTTCTTGCGGAAGAGGCTCGAGGCCGCGTCGTACGCCTTGGCCTCTCTCGCCTGCTCCTCCTTGGAGGGTCCCTTCAGGGCGGCTGCGGCCGGCTCGGGCACCGGGGCCGCGGCCTGGCTTGCAGCCACGGCGGGCGAACCGGCGGCGGTGGCGCCCTGTGCACCGGCGGGGGCGCCCTCGAGCCGCTTCAGGCGCGAATCGAGGTCGAGGTAGAAGTCGCGCTGGCGCTTCTGGATCTGCTCGTTCTGGTTTCCCAGGACTTCGATCTGCCCGCGCAACCGGGCGATCTCGGCATTGAGTCCCTCGATCTGGCGCAGCAGTTCCACCACCCCGATGTTGCGGACGCTTTCCTCGACCCTGCCGATGCGCTCGGCGGTCTCCCGGGCATTCCGCGCCTGCTCCACGCGGATCTCCTCGATGCGCTTCCTCGCCTCGTCGTCGTCGAAGAGCCCCGCCTGCGCGACGCCCGCGGCAAGGGCGAACAGGATCGCGGCGGGCAGGCGCCGGCTATTCACCCACGTACCTGATGTCGCCGCGGCGGTTCTTCGCCCACGCCGCCTCGTCGTGGCCGGGTGCGGCCGGCTTCTCCTCGCCGAAGCTCACCGTCTCGATGCGGCTCTCCTGCACGCCCAGCACGGTCATGACCTTCTTCACCGCCTCGGCGCGCCGCTGGCCGAGGGCGAGGTTGTACTCGCGGCTGCCGCGCTCGTCGCAGTTGCCCTCGATGCGGATCTTCGCGTCGCGCTTCTCGACCATGTATTTCGCGTGCGCCTGCACGAGCGGGCGGAACTCGTCCTTCACCACGTTGGAGTCGAAGTCGAAGTAGACGCTGCGCTTGGACAGGATGTTCTTCGGGTCGGTGAGCGGGTTTCCGGTGATGCCGGCCTGGGTGGTCGGCGTGGTGGTCGACGCGGTGCCCTGCCCCGTGGTCGTCGGTGTGGTTGCGGAGGGGGTGCCGGTAGTGAGGTCCGTGACCGGAACGTCCTTCTTCGCCTCCTGGCTGGCGCAGGCGGCGAGCAGGCAGGCAACGGCGATGCTGAGCACGATCTTCTTCACGGCAATCTCCTTTCGGTGGGGCAAGGCACTTTCGATGGCGGATGGGGCGGATTCTGCGGGACGGTCACTGCGCCGGCAACGGCCCCCAGGCGGGGTCGCGCACGTCCCCGGCGGCGGAGACGAGACGCTGGCGCACCCGGCCGTCGCTGGAGACCGCGGCAAGCTGGCCGCGTCCGTTGGCCTGCGCCTCGTAAAGGATCATCCTGCCGTTGGGCGCGAAGCTGGGGGAATCGTCGAGGCCTCCGTCGGTGAGCACGGTCACCTGCCCCGAAGCGATTTCCAGCACCGCGATGCGGAAGCGTCCCGACTCGCGCTGGACGAATGCGATCGACTTGCCGTCCGGGCTGAACCGCGGGCGCACGTTGTAGGTGCCCTCGAACGTGAGCCGCTGCGCGGCCCCCCCCTCGGCGGGCATCCGGTAGATCTGCGGAGAGCCGCCGCGGTCCGACGTGAACGCGATCCACCGGCCGTCGGGAGAGACGCTGGCCTCGGTGTCGATGGCGGGCGTCGTGGTGAGCCGGCGCGGCTCGCCGCCCGATGCGGGAATGCGGTAGAGCTGCGAGATGTCGTCGCGCGTGAGGGTGACCACGAGGCTTGCGCCGTCCGGCGACCACGTCGGCGCGCTGTTGTTGCCCCGGTAGGCCGCCACCACGCGCGTCGTCCCCTGCGCCAGGTTCTGCACCACGACCACGGGCTTCTTCTGGTCGAACGAGACGTAGGCGATGCGGCCGCCGTCGGGCGACCACGCCGGCGAGATGATGGGCTCGTTGGAGGCGAGGACGGTCTGGGCGTTGGCGCCGTCCGCGTCCGACACCTGCAACTCGTAGCGCGTGCCCTTCTTCACGACGTAGGTGATCTTGGTGGAGAAGACCCCCTTGTCGCCGGTGAGCTTCTCGTAGATCACGTCCGCGATGCGGTGTGCCGTCGCGCGCAGCTGGGCGGGCGTGACGACGTAGGAAAGGCTCGCGAGCTGCGACTGCTTCTGGACGTCGAAGAGGCGGAAGCGCACCTCCACCCGGCCGCCCGGCAGCGCCTCCACCTTGCCGATCACCAGCGCCTCCGAGGAGCGCGCCTGCCAGTCGACGAAGTTCACCTCGGAGGGCTCGGCGGGCAGCGGGCTCACGCCCACGGTGTTCACGAGGCGGAAGAGGCCCGTGCGCGCGAGGTCGGCGCCGACGACGGGGCTCACCGGCTGGGCCTGGCTGCTCTCGCCGGCAAAGGGCAGGATCGCGATGGGAATCTGCCGCCCGCCCGACGTGGTGATGTCGATGGTGAGCTGCGCGCGGACGGCCAGCGCGGCAAAGGCCAGGAGGAGGGCAAGCAGGAAACGTTTCATTCGGGATCGCCCGGCGGGCGCTGCGGTCCTTTCAGCGTTCGTGCTGGATATTCAACGTGAGGCTGCGGAACTGGCCGAAAAGTTCCGGGTCGCTCGGCACGGGCAGCGGCTGCGCGCTGCGGATGGCACGCTCGATGGCCGCGTCGTACACGCGGTTCCCGCTCGTCTTCACGATGACGATGTCGAGGACCTCGCCGCCCGGCAGGATCGTGATCCGCACCTGCACCTCCGGCCTGCCCGTCACCGAATCCGGGACGTTCGCCTTGCCGCGGATTTTATCCCGTATGCGCCCGCGGAAGCGGTCGATTTCGCTGAGGCGCACCTGCGCGGCGGCCTCGGCGGCCCGCGCCTGCGCCTCCGCTTCAGCCCGCGCCCTGGCGTCCGCCGCGGCCTTCGCGGCCGCCTGGGCCCGGGCTTCCGCCGCCGCCTTGGCCTCGGCCGCCGCCTTCGCCTCGCGTTCCTTGCGTTCCTGGGCCTTCTTCTCCTGCGCCTTCTTCTCGAGCTCCTTCCGCTGCTCCAGGGCCTTGCGCTCCTGCTCCTTGCGCTCGAGTTCCTTCCTTTCGCGTTCCTTGCGTTCCCGCTCCTTCCTCTCCGCGATGGCGGGGTCGGGCCGGGGCGGCTCGGCCTTCGGCGGATCCGGCTGCGGCTTCGGTTCGGCTTTCGGTTCCGGCTTCGGCTCGGGCGCCGGGGCCGGCTTCGCGGTCTCGGGCGGCGGTTCGGCCCTGGGCTCCGCGGCCGGCTTTCTCGGCGGCAGCTTGTCCCAGAGCTCCGCCTGCATCGGCGGCATCGGCCGGCTCTGCCACGACACGCCGAAGACGATCAGGGCGAAGAAGGCGCCGTGCACGGCAAGCGCCAGCAGGACCGAGCGGATCTTTCCCGGCTCGCGGGGCCGGTCCTTCTCCTGCGGCGCCGACATTCCGGGCGGCGCCTAGGGCGCGGGCCGCGCGAGAAGCCCCACGCGCTTCACCTGCCCCTGCTGCAGGACGTCCATGACCTTCAGGACCTCCTCGTAGCGCACGCTGCGGTCGCCCGCGATGACGACGGCCCGCTCGGCGTTCGACTGCTGCGCCTTGCGGACGATGTCGAGCAGCTGCGGACGCTGCACCGCGACCTCCTCCCCGGAGCGCGTGCGGTCCACCACGAAGAGCTCTCCGGTGACCCGCACCCGCACCTCGAGGGGCGCCACCGCCGCCTCGAGCTTGGCACCGACCTGCGGCAGGTCGATCTGCCCGGGGTTGATGAGGGGGGCGGCCACCATGAAGATGATGAGCAGCACGAGCATCACGTCGATGTAGGGCACGACGTTGATCTCGCTCATCGCGCGGCGGCGGCGCATCTACCGCTCCGGCTGGTGCGCCTGGCGCTGCAGGATGTTGGAGAGCTCCTCCATGAAGCTCTCGTAGCGCCCCACCAGGCGGTCGATGTCGTGCGCGAAGCGGTTGTAGGCGATGACCGCGGGAATGGCCGCGAAGAGGCCGATGGCCGTGGCCACGAGGGCCTCCGCGATGCCCGGCGCCACCTGCGCGAGGGTCGCCTGCGCGACGTTGGAGAGGCCGCGGAAGGCATTCATGATGCCCCACACCGTCCCGAAGAGGCCGATGTAGGGGCTCACGGAGCCCACCGTCGCGAGGAAGTTCAGGTTCGATTCGAGCGTGTCGATCTCGCGCTGGAGCGTCGCCCTCATGGCCCGGCGCGTGCCGTCCATGAGGGCGCTCACGTCGGAGCCGGCCCGGCCCTTGAGCTTGAGGAACTCCTTGAAACCGGCCTCGAAGATGCGCTCCATCCCGGCGGTGGCGTAGCGCCCGCTGGAGGCGCGCTGGTACAGGCCCACCAGGTCGGAGCCGCCCCAGAACTCGCGCTCGAACGACTCCGCCTGGCGCTTGGCGCGGCGAAGGGAGAAGACCTTCATGAAGATGAACGTCCAGGAGAAGAGCGAGGCCAGCACCAGCAGCCCCATCACGACCTGCACGACGACGCTCGCGTTCCGGATCATCGAGAGGATGGTGAGGTCGTGGCTGACGATCATGTCCGGCGCTTCCTTCCTAGAGATAGGCCTGCATCTTGCGGCGCAGGGCCTCGGGGATCTCGGCGGGCTTGAACTGCTCCCCCGACACGCAGGCCACCGTGACCTTCGCCCTTACCAGCAGTTCGTCGTCGCGCCGCACTTCCTGCAGGAAGACGCAGCGCACCTTGCCGAGCGACTCCAGATGCACGCTCACGGCGACGTTGTCGTCGAGCCGCGCGGGCTTCAGGAAATCCACCGCCGCCTGGGTGACCACGAAGACGATGCGATGGTTCCGCGCCAGCGCCTGGTGGTCGTAGCCGAGGTGGCGCAGCCACTCGGTGCGCGCCCGCTCGAGGAACTTGAGGTACTCGCTGTGGTAGACGACCCCGCCCGCGTCGGTGTTCTCGAAGTACACGCGCACCGGGAACGAATAGACGAAGAGCTCCGGCTGCAGCCGCGGCTTCACCGGAATCTTCGTCATCCGAAGAGCTCCGCGGCCAGGCCCGCCGGCCCGCCCGGCAGCCCGAAGTGCCGGTAGGTGAGCGCGGTGGCCATGCGGCCGCGCGGCGTGCGCTGCAGGTAGCCCTGCTGGATGAGGAAGGGCTCGAGCACGTCCTCGATCGTGTCGCGCTCCTCGCCGATGGCGGCGGCGAGGTTGTCGACGCCGACGGGGCCGCCACCGAACTTCTCGACGATCGCGAGGAGGAGCTTGCGGTCGAGGAGGTCCAGCCCGATCACGTCGACGTCGAGCATGCGCAGCGCGAGGTCGGCGATCTCCGCCGTCACCCGGCCTTCGTACTTCACTTCGGCGTAGTCGCGCACGCGCCGCAGCAGCCGGTTGGCGATGCGCGGCGTCCCGCGCGAGCGGCGGGCGATCTCGGTCGCCCCCTCGTGCTCGATCGCCATCGCGAGCAGCCCGGAGGAGCGCGTGACGATGCGCGTGAGCTCCTCGGGCGAGTAGAACTCGAGCCGCGCCACGATCCCGAAGCGGTCGCGCAGCGGATTGGTGAGCATGCCGGCGCGCGTCGTGGCGCCCACCAGCGTGAAGGGCGGCAGGTCGAGCTTCACGCTGCGCGCCGCCGGCCCCTCGCCGATCATGATGTCGATCTGGTAGTCCTCGAGCGCCGGATAGAGGATCTCCTCGACGACCGGGTTGAGGCGGTGGATCTCGTCGATGAAGAGCACGTCGCGCGGCTCGAGGTTGGTGAGGATCGCGGCCAGGTCGCCCGGCCGCTCGAGCACCGGCCCGGACGTCTGGCGCAGGTTCACGCCCATCTCGCGCGCGATGATGTGGGCCAGCGTCGTCTTGCCGAGGCCCGGCGGCCCGAAGAGCAGCGCGTGGTCGAGCGCCTCGCCGCGGTTGCGCGCCGCCGAGATGAAGATCTCCAACTGCTCGCGGATCTTCGCCTGCCCCACGTACTCGGCGAGCTCGCGCGGGCGCAGCGCCCTCTCCTCGCGCTCCTCGACGGGGGATGCGGGGACGCCGGTGAGGAGGCGGTCGGTTTCGATCACGGCTTGGCGAGCACCTTCAGGGCCTGGCGGATCGCGTCGGCCAGCGCCAGGTCGGGCGCGAGCCCGCGGATCGCGGCGGAAGCTTCGCGGTCATTATAGCCAAGGGACAGCAGCGCATTGAGCAGGTCGCCGGCATGCGGCGGCGGCGCCTTGGCCGAAGGAATGGCCGACGGCAGCTTGTCGCGGAGCTCGAGGACCAGGCGCTCCGCGGTCTTCTTGCCGATCCCGGGCACGCGCGTGAGGCGGGCCGCGTCCTCGCTCGCCACCGCCGCGGCGAGGTCGTCGACGGACAGTCCCGACAGCACGGCCAGCCCGACCTTGGGGCCCACCCCGCTCACCTTGAGCAGCTGCCGGAAGGCGGTGCGCTCGCCGGCGGTGAGGAAGCCGAAGAGCAGGTGCGCGTCCTCGCGGACGACGAGGTGGGTGAGCAGCTCCACGGCCTCGCCGGTTCGCGGCAGGTTGCAGAAGGTGCTCATCGGCACGTCGATCTCGTAGCCGACTCCCTGCGCCATCACCACGACCTGCGGGGGATTCTTCTCGACGAGCGTCCCCGCGACGCGGCCGATCACGCGAGCCTCCCGCCGCGCATCCGCAGGCCCTTCGTCGGCAGCGCTCCCAGCCCGAGGCCGCCGTGGGCGTGGCAGATGGCGCAGGCCAATGCATCGGCCGCGTCGGCGGACGGGTAACCGGGAAGACTCAGCAACCGCTTCACCATTTCCTGGACCTGCTCCTTGCGCGCGTGGCCCTTGCCGACCACGGCCTGCTTCACCTGCAGCGCCGTGTATTCCGCCACCGGCAGGTCGGCCAGCACCGCCGCCGAGAGGGCGGCGCCGCGCGCGTGGCCGAGCAGCAGCGTCGACTTCGGGTTCACGTTGACGAAAACCCTTTCGACCGCGACGTGGTCGGGGCGGTTCGCGCCGATCACCTCGGCAAGGCCGTCGAGGATCGCGCGCAGGCGCTGCGGCAGGTCGCTCTTCTCGTCGGTCCGGATGCAGCCGCTGGTGACGTAGGACAGCCGGTGGCCGTCGCGTCCGATCACCCCGAACCCCGTGATCCGCAGGCCCGGATCGATGCCGAGGATGCGCAAGCCCGGCGTCCCGACCACGGCCTCAGGCCGCCTCGTCCATGGCCGCGTTCGTGTAGACCTCCTGCACGTCGTCGAGCGCCTCGAGCGCATCGAGGAGCTTCTGCATGCGCACGGCGTCCTCGCCCGCGAGCTCGGTGTCCGTCGCGGGCTTCATCACCACGTCGGCCACCTCCGCCTTGAAGCCCGCCTTCTCGAGGGCGGCCTTGACCGCCGCGAAGTCATGCGGCCCGGTGGTCACCTCGATGGAGCCGTCGTCGGCGGTCACCACGTCCTCGGCACCGGCGTCGAGCGCCGCCTCGAGGAGCTTCTCCTCGCTCGTGCCCGGCGCGAAGAACATCTGGCCGCAGTGCTTGAACTGGAACGACACCGACCCGTCGGTGCCGAGGTTGCCGCCGTGCTTCGCGAAGGCGTGGCGGACGTCGGCGACGGTACGCGTGCGGTTGTCGGTGAGGCAGTCGACGATCACGGCCGCCCCGCCGATGCCATAGCCCTCGTAGCGGATCTCCTCGTAGTTCACGCCCTCCAGGTCACCGGTGCCGCGCTTGATGGCGCGCTCGATGTTGTCCTTGGGCATGTTGTTCTCGGTCGCCTTGTCGACGGCGAGGCGCAGCCGCGGGTTCATGTCCGGGTCGCCGCCGCCCATGCGCGCGGCGACCGTGATTTCCTTGATGAGGCGCGTGAAGATCTTGCCGCGCTTGGCGTCCTGCCGGCCCTTGCGGTGCTGGATGTTCGCCCACTTGCTGTGTCCTGCCATGGGTCTTCGCCGCGAATGCAGTTACGAGGGGGCTAATGGTAACATCCCCGAAACGATTTCCCTCCCGAGACCACGCCGTGCTCCCCCCGCTGATCGTCGCAAAATCCGACGCCGAACTGGGCCTCTTGCCGGGGATGGCCAACCGCCACGGCCTCATCGCCGGCGCCACGGGGACGGGCAAGACCGTCACCCTGCAGGCCCTCGCCGAGCAGCTGAGCACGGCCGGCGTGCCGGTGTTCATGGCAGACGTCAAGGGCGACCTCGCCGGTCTCGCCGCGCCCGGCGGTTCCAACAAGAAGGTCGCCGAGCGCCTGCAGGCGCTCGGCATCGAGGGCCGCGGGCCCGAAGCCTTCCCGGTCACCCTTTGGGACGTCTTCGGCGAGCAGGGCCATCCCGTGCGCGCGACGATCTCGGAGATGGGCCCGCTGCTGCTCGGGCGCATCCTCAACCTCAACGAGACGCAGGCGGGCGTGCTCGCCGCCGTCTTCAGGATCGCCGACGACGGCGGCCTGCTGCTCCTCGACCTCAAGGACCTGCGCGCGCTCCTGCAGCACGCCGGCGACAACGCGGCGAAGTACCGCACGCAGTACGGCAACATCTCAACGGCGAGCATCGGCGCCATCCAGCGCGGCCTGCTGGCGATCGAGTCGCAGGGCGGCGCGAAGTTCTTCGGCGAGCCGGTCCTCGCGCTCGACGACCTCATGCAGACGGTGGACGGCAAGGGGGTCATCAACATCCTCGCCGCCGACAAGCTGCTCGGCAGCCCGCGCGTCTACGCGACCATGCTCCTGTGGCTCCTCTCCGAGCTCTTCGAGCAGCTGCCGGAAGTGGGCGACCCCGAGAAGCCCAGGCTCGCCTTCTTCTTCGACGAGGCGCACCTGCTCTTCAACGACGCCCCGAAGGAGCTTCTCGACCGCATCGAGCAGGTCGTCCGCCTGGTGCGGTCCAAGGGGGTGGGCGTCTGGTTCGTGACGCAGAACCCGCTCGACGTGCCCGACACCGTGCTGGGGCAGCTGGGCAACCGCGTGCAGCACGCCCTGCGCGCCTTCACCCCGCGCGACCAGCAGGCGGTGAAGGCGGCCGCGACCACCTTCCGGCCCAACCCGAAGATCGACGTGGAGAAGGCGATCACCGAGCTCGGCGTCGGCGAGGCGCTCGTCTCCTTCCTCGACGAGAAGGGCCGTCCCCATCCGGTCGAGCGGGCCTTCGTGATCCCGCCGCGCTCGCGCATCGGCCCACTGGCCGCCGACGAGCGCCGCCAGGTGATCGCGTCCTCCCTCGTGGCCGGCGTGTACGAGAAGGCCGTCGACCGCGAATCCGCCTACGAGATGCTCGCGGCCCGTGCCGCCGAGGCGGCGCCGGATGCGCCCGCGGCCTCGGGCGGCGGATTCGGCGGGATGCTGGGCAAGCTGGGCCTTCCCGGGGGCGACGCCCCGCGGGGAGCGCGGACCCGCGAGACGCCCCTCGAGGCCGCCGCCAAGAGCGCCGCGCGCGCCATGGGCAGCGAGGTCGGGCGACGCATCATTCGCGGCGTGCTGGGGTCGCTCCTCGGCGGGCGCCGCTGACCGGGGAGAACCCATGGCGAAGACCGGGGAACGCAAGGCCCAGATCCTGCAGACGCTCGCCGCGATGCTCGAGGAGCCGAAGGCCGAACGCGTGACGACCGCGCTGCTCGCGGCGCGCCTCGACGTGTCCGAGGCCGCCCTCTACCGCCACTTCGCCAGCAAGGCGCAGATGTACGAGGGGCTCATCGCGTTCATCGAGCAGGCGCTGTTCGGGCTCGTGAACCGCATCCAGGCTGACGAGGCCGACGCCATGAAGCAGGTCGAGGCGACCATCGTCGCCCTGCTCGCGTTCGCCCAGAAGAACCCGGGCATGACCCGCGTGCTGACGGGCGACGCGCTGGTGAACGAGAACGAGCGCCTGCAATCCCGCGTCAACCAGCTGGTCGACCGCCTGGAGGCCAGCCTGCGGCAGAGCACGCGGCTGGCGGTGACGGCCGGGCAGCTGCCTCAGGACTGGGACGTGAACGCGTACGCGAACACGCTCATCGCCTACGTCATCGGCCGCTGGCACCTCTTCGCGAAGAGCGGCTTCAAGCGTTCGCCGACCGAGGGCTGGCCCCAGCACTGGCGCGTGTTCTCGGCCTGAGCGCCACCCCGCGGCCCCTGGGCGTTGCCTGGAGTCCGCACGGCCCGGCCGCGTGCCCCGTTGCTAGAATGAAAGTCCTCCGCCACCCCTGACTGTCCGCCATGAGATTTTCCCGCCTCTCCCGCCTCGTCGCCGCCACGATGTTCGCGATCGCCTCCCCCGCCGTCGCGGACATCGAACAGGGAAAGAAGATCGCCTCCGGCCGTTGCTTCCTGTGCCACGGCATGAACGGCGAGAGCTCGAGCGAGGTTTTCCCGCGCCTCGCGACGCAGAACGCCAGCTACCTCGCCAAGCAACTCCGGGACTTCCGGTCCGGCAAGCGCAAGGGCACGACCATGAACGAAATGGCCAAGGGCCTCACGGAAGCGGAGGTGGCGGGGCTCGGTGCCTTCTACGCCGCGCAGAAGGCCGACCCCCACGCGCCTTCCGATGCCGACCTGGCCGCCGTGGGCCGCTACCTGTACGCCAGGGGCAATGCCTTCTCCGCCGTGGCACCCTGCGCCACCTGCCACGGCGCCAAGGCGGAGGGCAGCGAGTCCCTGCCGCGCCTCGCCGGCCAGCAGGCGCTCTACCTGGAAACCCAGCTCAAGCAGTTCAACAAGCGCGAGCGCACCAACGACAACGCGGTCATGCTCACCATCGCCGCCAAGCTCACCGAGCTGGAGATCAAGGCGCTGTCGGAGTATCTCGCCTCCGTTCCCTGAGCGAAGGCGCGCGGCGAAAAAAGGGCCGCCCGCGGGCGGCCCTTTTTTTCGCCGTGCCCGCGCCCCTCAGGTGAGGGTATCGGCCCAGATGTTGCGCGCCCAGTTGAGGGCGTAGCCGGCCTCCAGCTCGTTCATCCCCGCGGACACGCCGCCCGAACCCGGGACCGTCTTCATCGTCCGGTCCTTGGTGTCGTACTTGTGCACCGAGGCCACGTGCACGACCAGCTTGTCGGAGACGAAGCTGTAGCAGGTATTGGTGAGCGTCGGAGAGGGGTTCGGCGCCTCGCCGTTCAGCAGCGCCACGACCGCGGCCGCGCACGCCTTGCCGTGGGCATTGGCCATGTGCCCCGACTTGGGCATCAGCGGCGCGATCTGCAGCGCATCGCCGAGCAGGTGGACGCCCTTGGCCGCCTTCGACTCGTAGGTGAGCCAGTCGACCTCGCACCAGCGCTTGTTGGCCGTGATGAAGGGATCGGCGATCCGGCCGGCCTTCATGGGCGGCAGCACGTTGAGCACGTCGCCCTTCACGTCATCGAGTTCGAGCTTGACGGCGCCGGCACGGAGGTCCACGTCCACAGCCTTGCTGTTCGGCCGGTATTCGACGATGCCCTTGTAGAGCTCGCTCCACGCCTTCTTGAAGAGCGGGCCCTTGGAGGTGACGTCGCCGTTGGCGTCGAGCAGCAGGACCTTGGAGCGGGGCTTGGTCGCCTTGAAGTAGGCGGCAACCTGGCAGCCGCGCTCGTAGGGCCCCGGCGGGCAGCGGTACGGCGCTTCCGGCACGGCCAGCACGTAGACGCCGCCGTCGCGCATCTGTTCGAGCTGCCGGCGCAGTTGCAGCGTCTGCGGCCCGGCCTTCCAGGCGTGCAGCACGCGCGCCTGCGCCTCGGCGCCGTCGAGGGCGGGAATCGCCCCGGCAATGAAGTCGATGCCAGGCGCGACGATGACGCGGTCGAACGGGAGCGGGTCGCCCTTGGCGAGGCGCACCTGCTTCTTCTCCGCGTCGATGGCGGTGGCCATGTCGCGGACAATGCGCACGCCGTGGTTCTTCTCGAGGCCCGTGTAGGGCGTCGTCACGTCGGCAAGCGTCTTGAAGCCGCCGAGGACCAGGTTCGAGATCGGGCAGGACACGAACGCCTCGTTCGGCTCGACCAGCACCACCTCGATCGACGGATCGAGCAGGCGGACGTACTTCGCCGCCGTCGCCCCGCCGTAGCCGCCGCCGACCACGACGACGCGCGCCTTCGCGCCCCCGGGCATGCCCGCGCATCCGTAAAGGCCCGCGAGCGCCAGTCCCGCCGCGCCCGCCTTGAGGAAAACCCTGCGTTGAATGCTCATGGTCAATTCCCCCCTAACGCGGCTGCGTCGCGAAATAGTCCGCGAGGGCGGCGAGCTCCTCGTCGGAGTAGCCCTTGGCAAGCTGGTGCATCAGCGTGGCCGGCTTCTTGCCCTGCTTGAACTGGCTCATCGCCGTGAGCAGTTCGTCCTTGGGCTTGCCGGCCAGCCCCGCGAGGGTCGACCCCGGTGCCGGGCGTCCGTGGGTTCCATGGCACGCAGCGCAGTTGGCGGCCAGCGCGCGAACACCCGTGGGCGTGAGGTTGGAGGGGGCGAAGCTGGGGGCCGGCGGGGGTTGCTGGGCAACGGCCCCGGCGCCGCCGAGCAATGCCGCGGCGGTCGCCGCGACGGCCATGCGTCCGATCATGGTGTTCTCCTCTGGTTGACCGCGAACCGCCATTGAAGGCTTTTCGCATCAGAGTATCGGGTGCGGGCGCGCCTGTAAACCCGCGCGCCCCGCGGCCGCGTCAGCTCGCCGGCACCGCCTCGCCGGCCGGCGCGTCCGTCGGGATGTCGAGCTTGACCCTTCCCTCGGCGTCGACGTCGATGGTCACCCGCCCGCCGCCCGCCAGGCGACCGAAGAGCAGCTCGTCGGCGAGCGCGCGGCGGATGGTGTCCTGGATGAGCCGCGCCATGGGCCGCGCCCCCATGAGGGGGTCGAAGCCGTTCTTCGAGAGATACTTCTTGAGGGCCTCCGTGAACAGCGCCTCGACCTTCTTCTCGGCGAGCTGCGCCTCGAGCTGCATCAGGAACTTGTCCACCACCCGCAGGATGATCTCCTCGTTGAGCGGCGCAAAGGACACGATGGCGTCTAGCCGGTTGCGAAACTCCGGCGTGAAGAGGCGCTTGATCTCGGCCATCTCGTCGCCGGTCTTGCGGTCGGCGGCGAAGCCGATCGCGTTCTTCGACAGCCCCTCGGCCCCCGCGTTGGTGGTCATGACGATCACCACGTTGCGGAAATCGGCCTTGCGCCCGTTGTTGTCGGTGAGCGTACCGTGGTCCATCACCTGCAGCAGGATGTTGAAGATGTCCGGGTGCGCCTTCTCGATCTCGTCGAGGAGCAGCACCGAATAGGGGTGCTTGGTGATCGCCTCGGTGAGCAGCCCGCCCTGGTCGAAGCCGACGTAGCCGGGCGGCGCGCCGATGAGCCGCGACACCGCGTGGCGCTCCATGTACTCCGACATGTCGAAGCGCACCAGCTCCACGCCCATGATGAAGGCCAGCTGCCTCGCCACCTCGGTCTTTCCGACGCCGGTCGGCCCCGAGAACAGGAAGGCGCCGATCGGCTTCTGCGGGTTGCCGAGGCCGGAGCGGGCCATCTTGATGGCCGCGGAGAGCGCCTCGATGGCGGCATCCTGGCCGAACACGGTGGCCTTGAGGTCGCGGTCGAGGTTCTTCAACTGGGTGCGGTCGTCGGAGGAGACGCTGCGCGCCGGGATGCGCGCGATCTTGGCGATGATCTCCTCGATCTCGGGCCGGCCGATGATCTTCTTCTGCCGCGACTTGGGCAGGATGCGCTGCAACGCGCCCGCCTCGTCGATCACGTCGATCGCCTTGTCGGGGAGGTGGCGGTCGTTGATGTAGCGCGCGGAGAGCTCCGCCGCGGTGGTGAGGGCCGTGGCCGTGTACTTGACGCCGTGGTGCGATTCGAAGCGCGACTTGAGGCCGCGCAGGATCTCGACCGTCTCCGCGATCGAGGGCTCGTTCACGTCGATCTTCTGGAAGCGCCGCGACAGCGCGTGGTCCTTCTCGAAGATGCCGCGGAACTCGGTGTAGGTGGTGGCGCCGATGCACTTGAGCGCGCCCGACGAGAGGGCGGGCTTGAGCAGGTTGGACGCGTCCAGGGTGCCGCCCGAGGCGCTGCCCGCGCCGATGAGGGTGTGGATCTCGTCGATGAAGAGGATCGCGTTCGGATTCTCGATGAGCTGCTTCAGGACCGCCTTCAGCCGCTGCTCGAAGTCGCCGCGGTACTTCGTGCCGGCCAGCAGCGCGCCCATGTCGAGGGCGTAGACCTGCGACTTGGCAAGCACCTCGGGCACCTGCCCGTCGATGACGCGCTTGGCGAGCCCCTCGGCGATCGCGGTCTTGCCCACGCCCGCCTCGCCGACCAGCAGCGGATTGTTCTTGCGCCGCCGGCACAGGATCTGGATCACGCGCTCGAGCTCGAGCTCGCGGCCGATCAGGGGGTCGATCTTGCCCTCGATGGCGAGCTGGTTGAGGTTCTGCGTGAAGCTCTCGAGAGCGCCGCCCGCGCCGGGGGCCTCCTGCGCCTCCTCGGCGTTCTCGCCCTCCTCGCGGCCGCCCGCCTGCGGGTTCTTGGTGATGCCGTGCGAGATGAAGTTCACGACATCGAGCCGCGAGACGCCCTGCTGGTGCAGGAAGTACACGGCGTGGGAATCCTTCTCGCCGTAGATCGCGACCAGCACGTTCGCGCCGGTGACCTCCTTCTTGCCGGAGGACTGCACGTGCAGGATGGCGCGCTGGATGACGCGCTGGAAGCCGAGGGTCGGCTGGGTGTCGACCTCGCCGGTTCCGGCCACCGTCGGGGTGTGCTGCATGACGAAGTCGGCGAGCGCCTTCTTCAGCTCGTCGATCTTCGCCGCGCAGGCCTTCAGCACCTCCGAGGCCGAGGGGTTGTCGCACAGGGCAAGGAGCAGATGCTCCACGGTGATGAACTCGTGGCGCTTCTGGCGGGCCTCGACGAAGGCCATGTGCAGGCTGACTTCCAGCTCCTGGGCGATCATGTTTCCTCCATGGCGCACTGCAGCGGATGCTGGTGCTGCCGCGCGTATTGAACCACCTGCTCCACCTTCGTGGAGGCGACGTCCTTCGGGTACACCCCGCAGACCCCCCGACCCTCCGTATGCACTTTGAGCATCACCTGCGTCGCCTGTTCCCGTGGCAGCGAAAAGAATGTCTGCAGGACCTCGACGACGAATTCCATGGGCGTGAAGTCGTCGTTATACATCACCACCTGGAACATCGGCGGCGGCTTGACCTTCGCCGGACTCGGCTTGAGGAGGGTGGAGCCGCTGGACTTGCTGGGCATGCCTGGGAACGGGGTGCGGCCGGGGCGGTTTGCGTTCCGGCCAATATGGGCAAAGGATCCGCCTTTTTCAAGACCCTGTGGCCCTCGGCGCCGTCTTTTCCGTCAATTCCCCGCGACGCGGCCGCCACTATTGACTTACTCGGGCAACGGAGGTAAAAGGCGCGTTGGAGTTTGGCTTCAAGGTTGTCGCAGCGCCTTGCCGCGTCTTGCGTGCCTCGATCCGAACGATGTGCGGGCCTCCACCCGTTTTCCGAAGAGGTATGCAAGCGAATGGCAACCGGTACCGTTAAGTGGTTCAACGATGCGAAGGGCTACGGGTTCATCACGCCGGACGACGGCAGCGAGGATCTCTTCGCCCACTTCTCGGCCATCCAGATGCAGGGTTTCAAGACCCTCAAGGAAGGCCAGAAGGTTTCCTTCGACGTGACGCAGGGGCCGAAGGGCAAGCAGGCGTCCAACATCCAGGCCGCTTAAGAGCCGACCCGCTGGAATTGAAAGGCCCCCGGGGCTCGCGTCCCGGGGGCTTTTTGTTTGCCTCGCACGCCGGTCCGCTCAGGCCATGAGGCCACCCTGCCGTCGATGAGACGGTGTTCGGCGGTGAGGCCGGCGGCATCGAACCGCATGCCGCGGACACCCGTGCTGATCCTGCTCAACAAGCCCTACGGCGTCGTCTGCCAGTTCAGCGCAGCGGGCGCGCACGCCACCCTCGCCGGGATCGTTCCGGTGCCCCGGGTCTATCCCGCCGGCCGCCTCGACACCGATAGCGAAGGGCTGGTCGTGCTGACCGACGACGGGCGCCAGCAGGCGCGCATCGCGGACCCGCGCCACAAGCTCGAAAAGGGCTACTGGGTTCAGGTGGAGGGGACGCCCGCACCGGAACAGGTGGAGGCGCTGCGACGCGGCGTCGATCTCGGCGACTTCGTGACGCGGCCCGCCACCATCGCCGTCATCGGTGAACCGCCGGGGCTCTGGGCGCGCACGCCCCCGATCCGCGAGCGCCGGCACATTCCGACGGCGTGGCTCGACATACGCCTGCGGGAGGGCCGCAACCGCCAGGTGCGGCGGATGACGGCCCGGGTGGGGCTGCCCACCCTGCGGCTCATCCGCTATCGCATCGGTCCGTGGTCCGTCGCCGGGCTGGCCCCCGGCGCGTGGCGCGAGGACCATCCGCTTCCCGAAATCGCGGCACCCGCCCGGCGGCGACGTCAACCGGACGGGGGCGGGCGGCGTTAACCTCCGTGACGAGGTCGGCATCCAGCGCCCTCCCCGCCATACCCTCACCCCTCGCAAAGGAAACGCCATGAAGAAGCTCTCCGCCCTCATCGCCATCGTGTTCGCCACCGCCAGCCTTGGCGCGTTCGCCCAGGCTCCCGCGCCGGCACCCGTCAAGCCCGCGGCCGCGCCCGCCACGGTGACGCCCGCCCCGTCCGCCAAGGCCGAGGCGCCGGCAAAGGCGGAGGCGCCCGCCAAGACCGATGCCAAGAAGTCGTCGGCCAGCGGCGAGCAGCCGAAGAAGAAGTCCTCCAAGAAGAAGTCGTCGAAGAAGTCCACCGCGCCCGCGAAGGAAGCGGCGCCGGCCGACGCCCCCAGGAAGTAGCCATCCCCGCTGCACGACGGAAGGCAGGGCCTCGCGGCCCTGCCCTTTTCGTTTGCGCCCGCGCCCCTTTGCCCCCACATTACCGGCATGAAGATCGTCATCGGACTCTCCGGCGGCGTCGATTCGGCCGTCGCCGCCCTCCTCCTCAAGCGCCAGGGGCACCAGGTCGTGGGGCTGTTCATGAAGAACTGGGAGGACGATGACGACGGGGAGTACTGCCCGTCCCGCGTCGACCTCGTCGACGCCGTCTCCGTCGCCGACCGCATCGGCATCGACGTGCAGGCGGTCAACTTCGCCGCCGAGTACCGGGAACGCGTTTTCGCGAGCTTCCTCGCGGAGTACCGCGCCGGCCGCACGCCCAACCCGGACGTCCTGTGCAATGCCGAGATCAAGTTCAAGGCCTTCCTCGACCACGCCATGGCGATGGGTGCGGAACGGATCGCCACCGGTCACTACGCGCGGGTGGAGGAGCACGGGGTCCGGTTCCGGCTGCTCAAGGGGCTCGATCCGGGCAAGGACCAGTCCTACTTCCTGCACCGCCTGACACAGGCCCAGCTCTCGCGGTCCCTCTTTCCCGTCGGGCACCTCCGCAAGGCCGAGGTGCGCGCCCTCGCCCGCGAGGCGGGGCTGCCCAACCACGCCAAGAAGGACTCGACCGGCATCTGCTTCATCGGGGAGCGCCCCTTTCGCGATTTCCTGTCACGCTACCTGCCGCGGGAGCCCGGCCCGATCGCCACGCCGGACGGGCGGGTGGTGGGCCAACACCAGGGTCTGATGTTCTACACGCTCGGCCAGCGGCAGGGGCTCGGGATCGGCGGCCGGCGGGATGGTGACGGCACCCCGTGGTACGTCGCCGCCAAGGACCCGGCCACCAACACGCTCATGGTCGTGCAGGGTCGCGACGACGCGCGGCTCTTCTCCCGGTCGCTGCGGGCGCTCGACGCAAGCTGGATCGACGGCTCGCCGCCCTCGGGAGAGGAAGTGGCGTTCGGCGCGAAGACCCGCTACCGCCAGGCGGACGCGCCCTGCACGCTGGCGGTCGAGGGGCCGCACGACTTCCGCCTCGACTTCGGCGAGCCGCAGTGGGCGGTGACCCCGGGGCAGTCGGCGGTCCTCTACCGGGGCGAGGTGTGCCTGGGCGGCGGCGTCATCGCCTGAGTAAAGCGCTCAGGCCGGCGGACGAGTCTGCGTGAACGAGGGGCGGGATTCCAGCCGCTCGATCCAGCGGCCGAGCTCGGCGTGGCGGGCGCGCCACGCGATCTCCGGCAGGCGAAACTCCAGCCAGAGCAGCGCGCAAGCGCAGGACACGTCGCCCAGCGTCAGCGAATCCCCGTGCAGGAAGGGCTTTCCGCCCAGCTCCCGCGCCAGGGCGGCGATGCCGGCGTCGATCTTGGCGCGCTGGCGCGCCATCCACGCCTCGTCCTGGCGGGCCGGATCGCGCTTGCGCTCGAGGAAGACCAGGATCCCCGCGTCCGTGATGCCGTTGCCCAGGGCCTCGTCGCGCTTCACCCGCGCGCGTTCCAGTCCCGAAGGCGGAATGAAGGAAGGCGCGCCGAGGGGATCGAGGTACTCGGCGATCACGCAGGAATCGTAGAGGCACGTGCCGTCGTCCGTGACCAGGACCGGGATCTTGTTCAGCGGGTTGTAGGCCGGCACCGTCGTGCCCGGGCTCCACGCGCTCTCTTCGACGAACTCGAAGGGCAGCTGCTTCTCGGCGAGGAGGATGCGAACCTTCCGGGCGTAGGGGCTGGTCTTCGACGCGATGAGCTTCATGGGCGGCCTCGGTGTCCCGACACGCGGGGCGCCGAGTATAGCATCGGGTTTTGCGGGGGCCGCGCGCGGGGCGCGTGATACCATTTTTCGCGGAGGTTCCGCACATGTCCCACGCACTCACCGCCCTCTCGCCGCTCGACGGGCGATACGCCGCCAAGACCCGCCCCCTGCAGGAGCACTTCAGCGAGTACGCGCTGATGCGCTGCCGCGTGCGCGTGGAGATCGCCTGGCTGAAGGCGCTGGCCGCCGAACCCGCCTTCGCCCTGCTGCCGCCGTTCTCGGTGGCGACGCAGCGCGAACTCGACGACGTGGCGGCCGCATTCTCGGTCGTCGACGCCGAACGCATCAAGGCGATCGAGGCCACCACGAACCACGACGTGAAGGCGGTCGAGTACTGGCTTCGCGAGCGCTTCGGCGCCAACGCCGAGGTGTCGGCGGCCGCGGAGTTCATCCACTTCGCGTGCACCTCGGAGGACATCAACAACCTCTCGCACGCGCTGATGGTGCTCGGCGGGCGGGACGCGGTGCTGCTGCCCGCGATCGACGCGATCGCCGCGAGGCTCGACGCGCTCGCCCGGGAACACGCCGGCCTTCCCATGCTCGCGCGCACTCACGGCCAGCCCGCGACACCCACCACGCTCGGCAAGGAAATGGCCAACGTGGCGTGGCGGCTGAAGCGCGCGCGGCTCGCGGCGGCCTCGGTGGAGATGCTCGGCAAGCTGAACGGCGCCACCGGAAACTTCAACGCGCACGTGGTGGCGGTTCCCGGGATGGACTGGCCCGCCTTCGCGCGCCGCTTCGTGACCGGCCTCGGCATTTCCTACAACCCGCTCACGATCCAGATCGAGCCCCACGACGCGCTCGCCGAGGTCTTCGACGCCCTGGCGCGGCTGAACACGATCCTCGTCGACCTCGACCGCGACATCTGGGGCTACGTGTCGCTCGGCTACTTCCGGCAGAAGGTGAAGGCGGGCGAGGTGGGCTCGTCGACCATGCCCCACAAGGTGAACCCCATCGACTTCGAGAACTCCGAAGGCAACCTCGGCCTCGCCAATGCCCTGCTCCGGCACCTCTCCGAGAAGCTCCCCATCTCGCGCTGGCAGCGCGACCTCACGGATTCGACGGTGCTGCGCAACATGGGCGCGGCGTTCGGCTATTGCCTCCTCGGCTACGAGTCCTGCCTGCGCGGCCTCGGCAAGCTCGAGGCGGACCCGCGCCGGATCGCGGCCGATCTCGACGCCTGCTGGGACGTGCTGGCCGAGCCGGTGCAGACCGTCATGCGGGCGCACCGGATCGAGGGCTCCTACGAGAAGCTCAAGGAGCTGACCCGTGGCAAGGGCGGCATCAGCCGGGAGGAGCTGCACCGCTTCCTGGAGGGCCTCTCGCTGCCCGACGACGCCAAGGCGCGGCTCCTCGCGCTGACCCCGTCCACCTACATCGGGCTCGCGCCCTCACTCGCCCGCGAGAGCTGAAGAGCCGGCGCCGGCACCCGGGCGGCGAAGCGGCTAGAATCGGCGACGCGTCCCACCTCACCCAAAGGAGAACCCATGAAGAAGCTCATCGCAGCCGCTGCAGTCGCCCTGATGGCCGTCACTGGCGCCGCCTACGCCCAGCAGGCGCCGAAGAAGGCCGAAACCGCCCAGAAGGCGGAAGCGCTTCTGGACATCAACACGGCCAAGAAGGACGAGCTGATGAAGCTCAAGGGCATCGGCGACGCGCGCGCCGACGCGATCATCAAGGGCCGCCCCTACAAGGGCAAGAACGAGCTGCTCGACAAGAAGATCGTCCCCGAGAACGTCTACAACGACATCAAGGACAAGATCATCGCGAAGCAGAAGTAACCCGCGGACGGTGGCCGGAAGCGAGCGGGGCGGCCTCGGCCGCCCCGCTTGCCATGGCGGCACGCCGTTCAGGGCGTGGCGGCCTCCTCGCCGTACTGCGGGTTCATGCGGGCGGACTTGATGCCCATCTTGTTCAGGGCGCTCAGGTAGGCCTTGGCCGAGGCCACCACGATGTCGGTGTCCGCGCCCATGCCGTTCACGACGCGCCCGTCCTTGGACAGGCGCACGGTCACCTCCCCCTGCGAGTCGGTGCCCGTCGTGATGTTGTTGACCGAGTAGAGCAGCAGTTCGGCGCCGCTGTGCACCAGGTCCTCGATCGCCTGAAAGGCCGCGTCCACGGGCCCGGCGCCGCGCGCCTCGGCCTGCATCTCGTGCCCGGCATCGGCGATGACGACCCGCGCATACGGGGGCTCGCCCGTCTCGGAGTGCGCCACCATCGACAGGAGCTTGAACCGCTCCTGCTCCGGGGTGACGCTCTCGTCCGACACCAGCGCCTGCAGGTCCTCGTCGAAGATCTCGCGCTTCTTGTCGGCGAGCTCCTTGAACTTCGCGAAGGCCGCGTTCAGGGCCTCCTCCGAGGCCAGCGTGACGCCCAGTTCCACGAGCCGCGACCGGAACGCGTTCCGCCCGGACAGCTTGCCGAGCGTGAGCCGGTTGGCCCCCCAGCCCACGTCCTCGGCGCGCATGATCTCGTAGGTCTCGCGGTGCTTGAGCACGCCGTCCTGGTGGATGCCGGACTCGTGCGCGAACGCGTTGGCCCCCACCACCGCCTTGTTGGGCTGCACCGGGTAGCCGGTGATCGTCGAGACCAGCTTGCTGGTGGGCACGATCTGCGTCGCGTCGATGGCCGTCCGGCACGCGAAGACGTCGGCGCGGGTGCGCACCGCCATCACGATCTCCTCAAGCGAGGCGTTGCCGGCCCGCTCCCCCAGGCCGTTGATGGTGCACTCCACCTGGCGGGCGCCGTTCATCACCGCGGCGAGCGAGTTCGCCACCGCCATGCCGAGGTCGTTGTGGCAGTGCGTCGACCAGACCGCCTTGTCGGCGTTCGGCACGCGCGAGAGGAGTTCCTTGAAAAGCGCGCCCCAGCGCTCCGGCACGCTGTAGCCGACCGTGTCGGGCACGTTGATCGTGGTGGCCCCCGCGGCGATCGTCGCCTCGAAGACGCGGCAGAGGAAGTCGACCTCCGAGCGCACGGCGTCCTCGGCCGAGAACTCCACGTCGTCCGTGTACTCGCGCGCCATCCGCACCGCCTTCACCGCCGCCTCGAGCACCTGCTCCTCGCTCATGCGCAGCTTGAGCTTCATGTGGATCGGGCTCGTCGCGATGAAGGTGTGGATGCGCTTGCGCGGCGCCGGCGCGACCGCGTCGCCGGCCCGGCGGATGTCGTTCTCGTTGGCCCTCGCCAGCGAGCAGACGGTCGATTCCTTCACGGCCTGCGCGACCGCGCGGATCGCCTCGAAGTCGCCGGGGCTCGCGGCCGCGAAGCCGGCCTCGATCACGTCCACCCGCAGGCGCTCGAGCTGCTTGCCGATGCGAACCTTCTCCTCGCGGGTCATGGACGCGCCCGGGCTCTGCTCGCCGTCGCGCATGGTGGTGTCGAAAATGATCAGCTGGTCCTGCATGTCTGTCTCCGGGAAGAAAATGGCCATCGCCTGCCCGCCTGGCGGGCGGCGCCGATACTGCCGAATGGGGGGAAGGGGGATGTTTAGCGCGCGAGGCGCAGCAGCAGCAGGCCGCGAAGGCCGGCCGGCGAGGGGCGAAGGTGACGGTCGGCGCGGGGCGCGGTCGCTCTCATGCGGGGCACTATACCACGGCAGGGCGTGCCGGCAACCGGGTGGCGCCGGCTAGGGGGGCAACTCGCGCCCCGACCGCGCTCCGGCCCGCAGGAGGGCGGCCACGATGTCGTGCGAGCCGTGCTCCTCCGCGATGTCGAGGGGGGTGAGCCCCGAGGCGTCCCGGACGTTGGCGTCCGCGCCCGCGGCGAGCAGGACGTCTACGGCCTCCCGGAAGCCCATCTCCGCGGCGAGGGAAAGGGACGTCATCCCCTTGGCGTCGCGATGGTCCGGGTTGGCGCCGCGCGCGAGGATCAATTCGATGGCGGGCACGTTCGATTCCTCCACGGCCACCATCAGGACGGAGCGGCCGCCGTCGCCTGCCGGTGCGTCGGGCGTCGCGGCCTGCAGCATGCGCGCGAGGGCCGGCATGTTGCCCGCGTCGATGGCGTCGCGGATGCCCTGGTACTGCTTCTCCTTCGCCTCGGTCCGCAGGCGCATCACGGCCCAGCCCACGTACCCGGAGACGCCGTAGGCAACCATGAGCCCCCAAAGCACGTGAGACGGCTCGATCAGGATGAGCAGCAGCGCGACCACCATCACCAGCGCCATCCAGAACGGCACCGCCCGGCGCAGGTTGATGTCCTTGCCGCTGTAGAAGCGGACGTTCGACACCATGGTGATGCCGGCGTAGAGGGTGAGCGCCGCGGCGAACCACTTCACCTGACCGCCCTTCACCTGGTAGTCGTTGAGCACCCAGATCATCCCGGCGACCAGCGCCGCCGCCGCCGGGCTCGGCAGCCCCGTGAACCAGCGCTTGTCCGCCACCGACAGCTGCGTGTTGAAGCGCGCCAGGCGAAGCGCCGCGCCCACGCAGTAGACGAAGGCGGCGATCCAGCCGATGCGCCCCATGTCGCGCAGCGCCCACTCGTACATGACCAGCGCCGGCGCGGCGCCGAAGGAAACCATGTCGGCGAGGCTGTCGTACTCGGCGCCGAAGGCCGACTGCGTGTTGGTCAGCCGCGCCACGCGGCCGTCCAGCCCGTCGAGGATCATCGCGGCGAAGATCGCGATGGCCGCCCGCTCGAAATCGTGGTTCATGCCCTGCACCACGGCGTAGAAGCCCGCGAAGAGCCCGAGCGTGGTGAACAGGTTCGGCAGCAGGTAGATGCCGCGCCGCCGGGCAGGCTGCGCGGCGACCGGGCGCGGGCTGAGCGGCGAGTTCATGGACTGCCCTCAGGCCTTGGGCAGGATGGCGAGCACCGTGGTGGTGGCGGCGACCTTGTCCCCGATGGCCACCTTGGGCGTGGCGCCCGGGGGGAGATAGACGTCGACGCGGGAGCCGAAGCGGATGAACCCGTAGCGCTGCCCGCGCGCCAGCACGTCGCCCTTGCCGACGTAGCAGAGGATGCGCCGGGCGATGAGTCCCGCCACCTGCACGCTGGTGACGTCCTGCCCGGTCCCGGTGCGCAGGTGGACCGCGTTGCGCTCGTTGTCCGTGGATGCCTTGTCGAGGTCGGCGTTCACGAAGAGCCCCGGGAAGTACCACACGTTCTCGACCGTGCCGTCGACCGGCGAGCGGTTCGAGTGCACGTTGAAGACGTTCATGAAGACGCTGATCTTGACCGCGTCGCGCTGCAGGTAGTCGTCGCGCGCGCGGCCCACCTGCACGATGCGGCCGTCCGCGGGGGAAAGCACGAGCCCCTCGCCGGCGGGCACCTCGCGGGGCGGGTCGCGGAAGAACTGCAGCACGAAGAGCGCCGCCAGCCAGAAGGGGGCCGACCACGCGCCGGCGAAGGCGGTCGCGGCGACGGCCGCGGCGACGGTGCCCGCCAGGTAAGGCCAGCCCTCGCGGGCGATGATCGGGTGGGGGTAATTCGCCAAGCTTCCTCCAGGCATCGCCGACCGCGCCATTCTACCTGCTGACGGTCCGGCGGGAACGAGGATGCCGGGTTTCCCCGGCCTCGCGATCGCTAGTTGCGGCTCTGGTCCACCAGCTTGTTCTTCTTGATCCAGGGCATCATCGCGCGCAGCTTCTCGCCCACCTGCTCGATGGGGTGCTCGGCCAGCAGTCGCCGGCGGGCCTTCAGCGTCGGGGCGCCGGCCTGGTTCTCGAGGATGAAGTCGCGGGCGTAGCCGCCGGTCTGGATGTGCGCCAGCGCCTCCTTCATCGCCCGCTTCGCCTCCGGACCGATGACCTTCGGCCCGGTGAGGTACTCGCCGAACTCCGCGTTGTTGGAGATCGAGTAGTTCATGTTGGCGATGCCGCCCTCGTAGATGAGGTCGACGATGAGCTTGGTCTCGTGCAGGCACTCGAAGTAGGCCATTTCCGGCGAGTACCCCGCCTCGACCAGCGTCTCGTAGCCGGCCTTGATCAGCTCGACGATGCCGCCGCAGAGGACGGTCTGCTCGCCGAACAGGTCGGTCTCCGTCTCCTCGCGGAAGTTGGTCTCGATCACGCCGCCGCGCGTGCCGCCGATGGCGCAGGCGTACGACAGGGCGAGTTCCTTCGCCTTCCCGGTGGCGTCCCGGTGGACGGCGATGAGGGCCGGCACGCCGCCGCCCTGCGTGTACGTCGAGCGCACGAGGTGCCCCGGGCCCTTCGGCGCGATCATGATCACGTCGAGGTCGGCGCGCGGCTGGATCTGGCCGAAGTGGATGTTGAAGCCGTGCGCGAAGGCGAGCGCCGCGCCCTTCTTGATGTTGGGCTCGATCGACTCCCGCCAGACGGCCGGGTGGTTCTCGTCCGGCAGCAGGATCATCACGAGGTCCGCGCCCTTCACGGCGGCGCCGACCTCCTTCACCTCGAGCTTCGCCTTCTTGGCCTTCTCCCAGGAGGCGCCGCCCGGGCGCAGGCCGACGGTGACCTTCACGCCCGATTCCTTCAGGTTCTGGGCATGCGCGTGGCCCTGCGAGCCGTAGCCGATGATGGTGACCTTCTTGCCCTTCACCAGGGAGAGGTCCGCGTCCTTGTCGTAGTACACCTTCATGTTCGTATCCTCGATGTGCGGGGTTCAGGCCTTGAGCACCCATTCGCCCCGGCCTATGCCGGAGACGCCGGTGCGGACGGTTTCCAGGATCGCGCCCTTGTCGAGCGCCTCGAGGAAGGCATCGAGCTTGTCGGTGGTGCCCGTGAGCTCGATGGTGTAGGACTTGTCGGTGACGTCGATGATTCGGCCGCGGAAGATGTCCGCGGTGCGCTTCATCTCCTCGCGGTCCTTGCCGGCGGCGCGCACCTTCACGAGCATCAGCTCGCGCTCGATGTGGCGGCCCTCGGAGAGGTCCACGACCTTGATCACGTCCACCAGCTTGTTCAGCTGCTTGGTGATCTGCTCGATGATCTCCTCGGAGCCCGTGGTGACGATGGTCATGCGCGACATCGTCGCGTCCTCGGTGGGGGCGACGGTGAGCGACTCGATGTTGTAGCCGCGGGCGGAAAAGAGCCCGGCGACGCGCGAGAGCGCGCCGGCTTCGTTTTCGACGAGGATGGAAAGGATGTGGCGCATGGTTTCCGGTTCTGCTGTCGCTGAAAAGGGGACGCTACCCTTTTCCTGAGGGTGAGGAACACGGAAAAGGGTAGCGTCCCCTTTTCCCGCCGCCCGCCGCGCCCCGGGAGGCTAGAGGTCCTCGGCGAGGATCATCTCCGACATGCCCTTGCCGCCGGGCACCATCGGGTAGACGTTCTCGGTCTGGTCGGTGATGATGTCGAGGAAGACTAGGCGGTCCTTCAGCCGGAAGGCCTCGCGCAGGGCGCCCTCGACGTCCGCGGGCTTGTCGATGCGCATGCCGACGTGCCCGTAGGCCTCGGCGAGCTTCACGAAGTCCGGCAGCGCGTCCATGTAGGACTCGCTGTAGCGGTTGCCGTGGAAGAACTCCTGCCACTGCCGGACCATGCCCATGTAGCGGTTGTTCAGGTTCACCAGCTTCACCGGCAGGTGGTACTGCTTGCAGGTGGAGAGCTCCTGGATGCACATCTGGATCGAGGCCTCGCCGGTGACGCAGGCGACCTGAGCGTCAGGGAAGGCGAGCTTGACGCCCATCGCGTAGGGCAGGCCCACGCCCATGGTGCCGAGGCCGCCGGAGTTGATCCAGCGGCGCGGCTTGTCGAAGCGGTAGAACTGCGCCGCCCACATCTGGTGCTGGCCGACGTCGGAGGTGATGATCGCGTCGCCGCCGGTCACCTCCCACAGCTTCTCGATCACGAACTGCGGCTTGACGATGGCAGCCGCTCGGTCGTACCTGAGACAGTCCTTGGCCCGCCACGTGGCGATCTGGGCCCACCAGGCGGCGAGCGCGGCCGCGTCGCCGTGGTCCTTGCCGTGCTTGAGCAGCCCGAGGAGCTCGTGCAGGACGTCCTTCACGTGCCCGACGATGGGCACGTCCACCCGCACGCGCTTGGAGATCGAGGAGGGATCGACGTCGATGTGGATGATCTTGCGGCTCGTGTTGCCGGCGACGAAGTGCTCGGGGTTGCCGATCACGCGGTCGTCGAAGCGCGCGCCGATCGCGAGCAGCACGTCGCAGTTCTGCATGGCCATGTTGGCTTCCACCGTGCCATGCATGCCGGGCATGCCGACGTAATGCCTGTCCGACGCCGGGAACGCGCCGAGGCCCATCAGGGTTGTGGTGCAGGGAAAGTCGAGCTTGCGGACCAGTTCGGTCACCTCGCCGGAGGCCTCCCCCAGGATCGCGCCGCCGCCGACATAGACCATCGGCCGCTTCGCCTCGAGAAGGTACTGCAGCGCCTTCTTGATCTGCCCGCTGTGGCCCTTGCCGACCGGGTTGTAGGACCGCAGGTGGATCTTCTCCGGGTAATGGAAGAGCGCGGTCTGCTGCGACACGTCCTTCGGAATGTCCACCAGGACCGGGCCGGGGCGGCCGGTCGTCGCGATGTGGAAGGCCTTCTTGATGGTGATCGCGAGGTCGTTCACGTCCTTCACGAGGAAATTGTGCTTCACGCAGGGGCGCGTGATGCCGACCGTGTCGCACTCCTGGAAGGCGTCCTCGCCGATGGCGCGCGTCGGCACCTGCCCGGTGATCACCACGAGCGGGATCGAGTCCATGTAGGCCGTGGCGATGCCGGTGACGGCGTTGGTCACGCCGGGGCCGCTCGTCACGAGCGCCACCCCCGGGCGGCCGGTGGCGCGGGCATACCCGTCGGCGGCGTGCAGCGCGGCCTGCTCGTGCCGGACGAGGATGTGCTTCACCCCGCTCTGCTTGGCCAGGGCGTCGTAGATGAAGAGGACCGCCCCCCCGGGGTAGCCGAACACGAACTCGACGCCCTCCGCCGTGAGGCAGCGTATGGCGATCTCGGCGCCCGTCAGGGTTTCGCCGGCTTCCGCGAGCGGGGGGAGCTTGAGTTCCATAAGGCTTTGTTAATCGTGGTGTTTTGAAGAGGAACCCGGAACATTAGCCGCCCGATCCCGATTGGTCAAGCCGAAGGGCCGGATAAGCGCCCCTGGCCAAGCGGCCGGGGGCCACGCGGCCCTTTGCTATAGTCGCGGCCACGTGGGTGGGGAGCGCCGCCGGCCTTGCACGGCAGCTCGCGCCGCCCGCGGGAGAACTTCCCTGGCTACCCGAAAAGAACTTGGCGACTTCCTCGCCTCCGTGGAGCGGCGCGCTTTCAAGCAGTGCCTCTTTTCGGTGCACGACGAGGACGCTGCCCTGGATATCGTCCAGGAGTCCATGCTCAAGCTGGCCGAGAACTATGCCGCCCGGCCGCCGGCGGAATTGCCGCTCCTCTTCCAGCGCATTCTCCAGAACGCGATCCGAGACCATTTCCGGCGCTCGCGTGTGCGTTCCTCGTGGACGACGCTCTGGTCTTCGCTCGGCCTGACCGGCGAGGACGACGACGAGGACCCCCTCGAGACCTTCGAGGCCCGTGAACCGGGGGCGGTTCCCGCGTCCCCCGCGGACCGCTTCGAACAAGCCCAGGTCATGGCGATCATCGAGGAAGCGCTGAAATTGCTTCCCGAACGTCAACGGCAAGCCTTCCTGCTGCGTTATTGGGAAGACTTCGATGTCAGCGAAACCGCCAAGGCCATGGGGTGCTCGGAAGGCAGCGTGAAGACGCACTGTTCCCGGGCCGTGCAGGCATTGGCGAAAACTCTGCGATCGAAAGGTGTAACGCTATGAACGAAAAGGATTTTTCTGAAAGGCTGCGCCCCTGGCTGGAGAAATCCGCCGACGGCGTCGGCGAGTTGCAGGCAACGCGGCTCCGGTCGGCCCGCCTGCGTGCCCTGGATGCCTACCGCGAGCCGGTGAGCGTCTTCGGGCACTTCACCTTCGGTGCCGGCACCCTGCAGACCCTCAAGTACTCGGTGATCCAGCAGGGGTTGCTATGGCTTCCGCTGGTGCTGCTGCTCGCCACCCTGCTCGCCAAGAGCCTCAGCCCCGAGGTCGACATCGGGGAACTCGACGCGCAACTGCTGACCGGCGAGTTGCCGATCGACGCCTTCCTCGACAAGGATTTCGACGAGTGGCTGCGGAAAGAATCCGGCGAGTTCTAGCCGTCCTCGTGGCGTTCCTGTGCCTCGCCGCGGCGCCGGCGTTCGGCAAGGAGCCCCTGAAGACGCCGAGCACCCCCTGGAGCAGCCTCTCGGTGGAGGACCGCAAGGTACTGTTGCCGCTGGCCGCCGACTGGGACAAGCTCCCCGGCTACCAGCAGCAGCGCCTGATGTCGGCCGCCCGCCAGTACCCGAAGATGCGCCCCATCCAGCAGGAACGCTTCCAGGAGCGCATCCGCGACTGGGCGGCAATGACGCCCGAGCAGCGCAAGGTGGCCCGCGAGACTTTCCAGGGGCTGCGCAAGCTGCCACCGGCCAAGCAGCACGAACTGCGGGAGCGCTGGCTGGAGCGCAACGCCGCACAGCCGCCCGCAGCGCCACCACAGCCTGCCGAGCCCGCACCGCCAGCCGAGCCGGCACCGACTGCCGAGCCGAAGCCGCAGTGACCGCCGCGCCACCGCCCCAGGCGCCCGGGCTCGCGCGGCGCGCCGCGTGCGCCGTCTACGACCTGCTGCTCGTGCTCGCGCTGGTCCTCGTGGCGACCTTCCCCTTCCTGGCCTTCGCTGGCGACGCAACCACGGGCTGGCGCCGGCACGCGCTGCAGGCGTACGTGGTCGCGGTCACCGGGGCGTACCTCGTGGGCTTCTGGACGCGCGGCGGGCAGACGTTGCCGATGAAGACCTGGCGCATCCGGCTCGAGCGCACCGACGGCAGCCCCGTGGACGCTGGCCGGGCGGCGCGGCGCTACCTGTTCGCCCTCGCGGGCGGCGCGGCGCTCGGGATCGGCTACCTTTGGGCCTTCCTCGACCGCGACGGCCAGTTCCTGCACGACCGCCTCGCCGGCACCCGCCTCGCGGACCTTCGCGAGCCGCCTCAGCGGCGCTCGGCGTAGGCGAGTCCCGCCGCGGCCACGACGAGGAACAGCAGCGTCGGCAGCCCCGCCGAGAACGCGGCAGGCCAGTCGTTGAGCAGCCCCACGTGCGAGAAAAGCCGCCCGGCGAAGTGGAACCCCAGCCCCAGCATGATGCCGAGGACGATCTTGCCGCCGAGGCCGCCGGCCCGCTGGGACTGGATGGCGAAGGGGATGGCGAGCACCATCATCACGATGGCCGCGACCGGGTACAGCGCCTTCTGCCAGAGCGCGATCTCGAAGCGCGTGGTCTTCTGCCGGTTCTCCCGCAGGTGCTCGATGTAGGAGGCGAGGTTCACCACCGACATGCGCTCCGGCACGATCTTCAGCACCGAGAGAATGTCCGGCGTTAGCGGCGAGTTCCACACCGACTTCGCAAGCCGCTCGAGGCGCGCGCCGTCGCCTTCGAAGCGCGTCACCTCCACGTCGGAGAGCGTCCACCGGTTGGGCCCCTCGTAGGTGCCCTTGCCCGCCCGGCTGATCGAGGCGAGGCGGTAGGCCGCGTCGAACTCGTAGATGCGCAGGTTGATGAGATCGGTGTCGGCCGTGACATCCTGGATGTTCACGAAGCTGCGGTCGTCCTTCACCCAGAAGCCCGACCGGAATTCCCGCGCCACGATCGAGCGCGTCGCCTTCAGGCGCACGCTCTTGGCGGCCTCCTCGGCGTAGGGGGCAACGAACTCGCCCGTCACCAGCGTCAGCGCCGCGACCGCGAGTCCCGCGGCCGCCACGTGCCCGGCCAGCTGCACCATGGAAAGCCCCGAGGACCGCATCACCGTGAGCTCGGACTGGTCCGACATCCGCGCCAGCGCGAAAAGCGTCCCGATGAGCCCGGCGGCCGGCAGCAGCACGTAGGCGTGGGAGGGCAGCGACAGCAGTACGTAGCCGGTCATCACGGTGAGGCGGTAGTTGCCGCGGCCGACGTCGTCCAGCTCCCGGATCAGGTCGAAAAAGCCGAACAGCGCCAGCAGCGCCAGCAGCACAAGGGCGCTGGTGCCCAGGATCTCCCGCGCGAAGTAGCGGAACAGCATCGCCGCGGGCCTAGGCGCCCCGCTTCAGGTTCGCGAGCCCGATGAGAAGGAAGATCCAGACCCACAGGAGCAGGCCGAAGGCCACGAACGGGATGTGCCGGTCCGGCATGAACCGCGGCATCACTGCGCGGGTGAGCTTCGTCACCGGGCCGGTGACGATCTTGAAGACCTGGTAGATCACGTTCTCGTCGCGCCGAGCGCCCGCGAAGACGGCGACCAGTCCCTGCCCGAGGTAGGCGAAACCGGCGACTTCGACGACGGCCTTGAGGGCCCGCAGGAGGAATTCAGGATCCATGAATGAAAAAGGCCCGCGCGGAATCGCGCGGGCCCATTCTGCCATGCCGCAGTGGCGTCAGGCGCCCCGCGTGTCGATGTCACCCTCGAGGTTCGGGTAGCGCACGTGGTCCACGAGTTCCTGCACCTCCCGGTCCGGCTCGGGCGTGATCAGGCTCACCACGAAGATCGTGAGGATCCCCACCGGCACCCCGAACATCCCGGCCGAGATCGGCTCGAGGCCGAACCACTTTTGGATCGGCGTGGTGCCGAACCACTGGATGAACACCGGGTAGGTATGGACCATGTAGTAAAGGCAGGTGCCCAGGCCGGCGATGATGCCCGCGATGGCGCCCCACTTCGACGCGCGCTTCCAGAACACCCCCATCACCAGCGCCGGGAAGAACGCCGAGGCCGCGATCGAGAACGCCGCGCCCACCAGGAACAGGATGTTCCCGGGCTTGAGCGAAGTCACGTAAGCGGCAATCACGGCGACCACGAGCAGCAGGATCTTGGAGACCGTGATGCGCACCGCCGGCGAGGCATTGGGGTTGAGCATCTTGTAATAGAGGTCGTGCGACAGGGCATTGGCGATGGTGAGCAGCAGGCCGTCCGCTGTGGACAGCGCGGCGGCAAGGCCACCGGCCGCCACCAGGCCCGAGACCACGTACGGCAGACCCGCAATCTCCGGGGTCGCCAGCACGATGAGGTCGCCGCCGATCACGATCTCGGCCAGCTGCACGATGCCGTCCTTGTTGATATCGGTGATGTTGAGCAGCGTCTTGTCCACCGCCTGCCATGCGTTCACCCAGGCGGGCAGCTCCGTGAACTTGGAGCCCACCACCAGCGTGTACACGTCGAACTTGGCCAGCACCGCGAGCGCGGGCGCCGTGAAGTACAGCAGGAAAATGAAGAAGAGCGACCAGAACACCGAGACGCGCGCCTCCTGGACCGAGGGCGTCGTGTAGTAGCGCATCAGGATGTGCGGCAGGGAAGCCGTGCCGATCATCATGCAGAAGACGATACCGATGAAGTTCCACTTCGCGGTGTCGCGCGCCTTCTCGTCCTTGCCCGGATAGGGCGTGGCATGCGGCCGGGGTGGCGCGGAGCGCGCCGTGGCGCCGGCCTTGTCGGCCTTCCACTTGGCCTCGGCGGCCTTGGCGTCGGCCGGGAAGTCCTTGAGGGCCTTCTCGGCGGCGTCGAGGTCGGCCTTGGGCGCCGCTGCGGCCTTCAGGTCCTCGACCTTCTTCGAGAGCGTATCCTTCTCGGCCTGGTAGCTGCCCGGCAGGCCCTTGAGCTTCTCGTCGGCGGCCTTGGCGCGATCGGCGAAGATCTGGCGGACCTGCTTCTCGCCCGCGTCTTCCCGAAGCACGTTCTCGCGCTGCGTCACCTTCTCCAGAACCGTCCCGTAGACGAACTGGGGCAGCGGAATCCCGGTGTGCTTCACGGAGAGCCACACCACCGGGATCATGTAGGCCACGATCAGGATGATGTACTGCGCCACCTGCGTCCACGTCACCGCCTTCATGCCGCCCAGGAAGGAACAGACGAGGATGCCGGCGAGGCCCACGAACACGCCGATGCCGAACTCGAGGCCCGTGAATCGGCTGGTGATGAGGCCCACGCCGTAGATCTGCGCCACCACGTAGGTGAACGAGGCGATGATCGCCGCGATGACCCCCAGCGAGCGCACGAAGTTGCCGCCATAGCGGGCACCGAGGAAGTCGGGAATCGTGAACTGGCCGAACTTGCGCAGGTACGGGGCCAGCAGCACCGCCACCAGCACGTAGCCGCCGGTCCAGCCCATGATGAAGGCGAGCCCGTCGAAGCCGGTCAGGTACAGCGTGCCGGCCATGCCGATGAACGAGGCGGCGCTCATCCAGTCCGCCCCCGTCGCCATGCCGTTGAAGAGCGCCGGCACGCGGCGTCCCGCCACGTAGTACTCCGCCACCTCCAGGGTCCGGCTCATGATGCCGATGCCGGCGTAGAGGACGATCGTCATGACGAGGAACGCGTAGCCGATGAACTTGGTCGGCACGCCCATCTGCTCGGCGATGCCGAGGATCACCACGAAGGCGACGAAGCCCCCCGTGTAGAAGGTGTAGTACTTCTTCAGCTGCTGCGTGAATGACTTCTGGCTGACGGCCATCTCAGTCCTCCTCCCCTTCGTGCACGCCGTGCTCCTCGTCGTACTTGCGCATCTGCACGGCGTAGAAGGCAATGATCAGGACGTAGATGATCAGGGAGCCCTGCGCCGCCATGTAGAACGAGAGCGGCCAGCCGAACATCTTGATCTCGCCGAGCGGGATGGCGTACCACGCCACCACGAACGTGGCGATGAACCAGACCACGAGCAGGATCGCCGTGAGCCGCAGGTTCTTGTGCCAGTAGTCGATGTGGTTCTGCGTCAACTGCATCGCATTCCTCCTTGTTGTCGTGATTCGTGATGCCGGCCGGCGTCGCGGACGGCACGGACCCCGGGGCGACTCGGGCGTCCGCCGGCCCTCTGCGGGGCGCGGTCGGGCGCCCTCCAGCGGCCGCCTTCGGGGCTCCTCCTCCTTGACGTGCGGATCCTACTGTCCCCGTCCCGCCTGCGGCAATAGGGGTAAACCCTAAACCCCTCCGGATCGGTCGGGCATTCGCGCGCCCAAGGTCGCCTGGACCAGTTCCGCCACCGAATCGACCGCCAGCTTTTCCATGATCCGGGCGCGGTGGGCCTCGACGGTCTTGATCGAGATCCCCATTTCCTCGGCGATGAGGCGGTTCACCTTGCCGGCGATCACGCGGTCGAGGACCTCCCGCTCGCGCAGGGAAAGCATCGCCAGGCGCTCGCTTCGCCGACTCGCCAATTCCCTTTCCTGCCTTGTCTCGCCGTCGCGCCGCAGGCACTCGCGAACGAGGTCCACCAGCCGGCGGTAGTCGAAGGGCTTCTCGATGAAGTCGATGGCCCCGCTCTTCACCGCGGCGACCGCCTTCGGCACATCGGCCCGTCCCGACAGGAAGATGACCGGCATCTCGATCCCCGCCTCCTTCAGGTACTGCTGAAGGTCGAGGCCGCTCATGTCCGGCATGTAGAGGTCCAGCACCAGGCATCCCGGCGAACCGGGGCGGTAGGCCTTGAGGAAGGCCCTGCCGTTGGGATAGGCCTGGGAGCGGATACCGTTGCGCTTCATGAGCCAGGTGATGAGTTCCCGGATCGACGCGTCGTCGTCGATCACGTGGACGGTAGGTTCGGACAAGGGTGTCGGCACGGATGGCCCGGCGTCGCTCATGCCCCCTCCCCTTTCCCGGCCTCGCCGCCGGCCCCGGCCGGCCGCGGGAGGGCCAGCAGGCGCATGACCGTCCCGACGAGGTCCTGGGTCGAGAAGGGCTTGGTCAGGTAGTCGTCCGCCCCCGCCGCCATGCCGGCCTCGATGTCCTTCGCGCCCCCCTTGGCGGTGAGCATCAGCACGCGCGTCCCGGCCAGGGCGGGATCGGCGCGCAGGGCCCGGCAAACGTCGAGGCCGCTGCGCTGCGGCAACATGACGTCCAGAAGCAGGAGGTGCGGGCGAAAGGTCGAGAGCAGCGCCAAGGCCTCCTCGCCGTCGGCGGCCAGGCGCGTCTCGAACCCGGACCGGCGCATCAGGAACGCGAGCACGGTGAGGATGTTCGGCTCGTCCTCGGCGATGAGGACCCGCGCGTTCGCCGGCACGCTAGGCCCCCGCGGTGGACCGCGCCGCCGACTGGTGCGATGCCACGGGCAGCGTGAAGGAGAAGACGGAACCCCGCCCGGCCTGGCTCTCGACCCAGAGCCGGCCGTCGAAGTGCCCGATGATGCGTCGGCAGATGGCCAGCCCCAGCCCGGTGCCCGAGGGCTTCTCCGTGAGCGTGTCGCCCACCTGGCGGAACCGCTCGAAGATCTGCGCCTGGTGCTCCGGGCTGATGCCCACCCCGTTGTCCTCGACGTCCACGCGGATGGAATGCCGGTCGCCGGTGAGGCGGACCTCGACGCGGCCCGTGCCGGGCGTGCAGAACTTGACGGCGTTGGACAGGAGGTTGAGCAGCACCTGCATGAGCCGGTCCCGGTCGGCCATCACCGGCGGCAGGCCGGGGGCCACCTTCGCCTCGACGCGCACGCCGCGCGAGCGGAACAGGGCGCTGGTCGCGCTGACGGCCTCGAGGACGATCTCGCCGGGGTACAGTTCGGCGGTGCGCCACTCGGCCATCCCGGACTCGATCTTCGCGAGGTCGAGCACCTGGTTGATGAGGCGCGTGAGGCGCTCGGACTCCTTGATCACGAGGCCCAGGAAGCGCTGGCGCTCGCCGGCGTCGAGGTCCGGGTTGTCGTGCAGGATCTCGGAGAAGGCCCGGATGGAGGTGAGCGGGGTGCGCAGCTCGTGGGTGACGGTGGAGATGAAGTCGTCCTTCAGGCGGTCGAGCTCCTTCAGGCGCGCGTTGGCGGCCTGCAGCTCCTGCGTCGCGTCCTCCAGCGCCCGCTGCTTCTCCTCGAGGCGGTGGCTGTAGGCGATCACCTGCGAGGCCTCGTCGATGATCGTCATCACCTCCTCCAGGCCGAGGGGCTCCTCCTGCGCCACCGTGGCCACCATCGTGCGCGCCGACGCCGCGCCGATGGTCCCGGCGAGCTGCAGCTCGGCGAAGCGCACGAGGTCGCGGTCGCCCTCGAGCGCGTCCACGCTCTCCAGTCCGTGCGTGCGGGCGTACTGCGTGAAGAGCTCCGCCGCGCGCGCCGGACCGAGGAAACGCCCGACGAGTGTCTGCAATGCGGCGGCGGAGGTGGCGGCCCGCCACGGCGAGCCCGGCTCGCCGGTCTGCGCGTACACGTCGACGAAGAGGGTGGCCTGCGCATGCTCGGCCGGGCTCTGCCGGGCGAGGACCGAGCCGACCACGTAGGCCCCCACGTTGGCGATCATGCTCCAGATCATCGCATGGGTGATCGAGTCGAGGCCCGCCAGCCCGAAGAGCTGCGTCGGCCGCAGGAGTTCCATCCCCCAGGGTCCGCGCTCGACGAACTCCGCGCCCAGCCAGCCCGACTTGGCGAAGGCGGGCAGCAGCAGCGTGTAGAACCACACGGAGAAGCCCGCCAGCAGCCCGGCGAGCGCGCCCTGGCGCGCGCCGCCCCGCCAGTAGAGGCCGCCGATCACCGCCGGCGCGAACTGCGCCACGGCGGCGAAGGAGATGAGGCCGATGGAGACGAGGGCGTAGGCCTCCCCGGCCAGGAGGTGGTAGAAGTAGCCGCCCATCAGGATCGCGACGATCGCCGCGCGCCGGATGTCGAGGAGCAGGCTCGAGAGGTCGCGCTGCTCGGTGAGGCGGAAGGCCCGGATGCGCAGCAGCAGCGGCATCGCCAGGTCGTTGCACACCATGGTCGAGAGCGTGATGGTCTCCACGATGACCATGCCCGTGGCGGCCGAGAGGCCGCCGATGAACACCAGCAGCGCCAGCGCCTCGTTCTTCTGCGCCATCGGCAGCGTCAGCACGAAGGTGTCCGCGTCGACATTGCCCTGCGGGAAGTGCAGCGCGCCCCCGAAGGCGATCGGCAGCACGAACAGGTTGATGGCAAGCATGTAGAGCGGGAAGAGCCAGGCCGCCCGCCGCAGGTGGCGCTCGTCGGTGTTCTCGATCACCGCCACCTGGAACTGGCGCGGGAGCAGCACGATGGCGAGCATCGAGAGCACGGTGAGCCAGACCCAGTTGGCGTAGCTGCCCGCGGCGCCGCCCAGCGGGGCCATGAGCACCTCCAGGTCGGGGCGCGCGACGGCGCGCGCGAAGATGTCGCCCGGCCCGTCGTACATGAAGAACGAGACGTAGACGCCCACCGCCAGGAAGGCCACCAGCTTCACGATCGACTCGAAGGCGACCGCCGCCACCATGCCCTCGTGGCGCTCCGCGGCGTCCAGCTGGCGCGTGCCGAAGGCGATGGAGAAGAGCGCCATGAACAGCGCCACGTAGAACGCCGTGTCGTGCATCACCTCCATGCTGCCCGGCCGCCGCGGCATGGCGATGTCGGGGTAGCCCAGCAGGATCTGGAACGAGGTCGACACCGCCTTCAGCTGCAGCGAGATGTAGGGCAGGATCCCGATCACCGCGATGACGGTGACGAGCCCTCCGATGAGGGCGCTCTTGCCGTAGCGGGACGCGACGAAATCCGCGAGCGACGTGGTGCGGTTGAGCCGCACGATGCGCACCATCTTCCGGACGACGAACCACGCCGCCAGCATCGCGAGCGTCGGCCCCAGGTAGATGGGCAGGAAGCCGACGCCGTCGGTGGCGGCGCGGCCGACGCTGCCGTAGAAGGTCCAGGCGGTGGCGTAGACCGCGAGCGACAGGCTGTACACCCACGGGTTCGCGATCACGGAGCGGCCGGCGGACGCCCGCCGGTCCGCGAACCACGCGACGGCGAAGAGCAGCCCGATGTAGGCGAACGAGACCGCGACGATGAACCAGCCCTGCAGCATCCCCGGGTTCCTCAGCCGCGCCCGTCGATCACCACGGCGGCGAGCACGATCACCGCGGCCCACGCGGCGAACAGGTATACGTACAGGACCGGCACGCCCAGGACCATGGCGTGCACGTTGAAGAGGGCGAGGACGGGATAGGTGAAGAGCAGCGCGCCCAGCAGGAACAGGGCGGCGATGCGGTAGGTGCGAAGGCTGGGCTTCTTCACGGCTGGATCCAGCGTTCGCGGCCGGAGAGCGCCATCAGTTGCGCGGTGCTGCCGGCCCCGATGCCCGGCGACCGAGGCAGCACCATCAGCAGCAGCTGCGCCGTGACGAGGCAGTCGGCGATGGCGCGGTGGCGGAACGCGACCGGGATCGCGAAGGCCTCCAGCCAGTCGTCGAGGCCGCTGAGCCGGCTCGCGTAGCGGGGCCAGACGAGGGGGGCGATGTCGGCGAGGTCCAGCCAGGGGCGCCGGAAGGCGACGCCCAGGTGCCGGTCGATGGCCCGCCGCAGCAGGGTCGCGTCGAACGGCGCGTGGAAGGCGACCAGCGGGTCCTTGCCCACGAAGTCGAGGAACGCCGCGAGCCCCGCCGCGGGCTCCACGCCCTCGCTCTGCTCGGTGCCGCCGATGCCGTGCACCTCGATGTTGTCGTCGCTGCTCACCTTGTCCTGCCGCAGCACCACCTCGAAACTGTCCGACAGGTCGATGGCGCCGTCCACCACGGCGAGCGCGCCGACGGCGATGAGCCTGTCGTTGATGGCGTCGAGCCCGCTCGACTCCACGTCCACGATCACCCAGCGGCCGGACGCCGGCGGGCGGCGGCCGTCGTATTCGGGAAGCTTCCGCCAGCGCTGGAGGCCGGCGGCGAGTTCCGGCGGCAGCGCGGGACGCGCACCCCGGTTGAAGGGCCAGAACGGAATCATGCCGCCCCGTTCAGAGCTGGTAGTCGAGGGCGACGCGGTTCTGCAGCTTGCGCGCCTGCCGCAGGGCCTCGCGCAGGATGCGTCGGTCGAGGCTGTTGAGGGTCGCCGGATCGATGCGGTTGGGCTCCGACGCGCCCGATCCCCGGTCGAGGCTGTCCTGCGAGCGCAGGCGCAGCATCTGCACGAACTGGAAGGCGTCCACGGCGGTGGCCACGTCGTCCTCGCTCATGCGGATCTTCGGGCCGCAGGCGCGCAGCCTGTCGGCGGTCGACACGGCGCCCACCCCCGCGGCGAGCGCGAGGATTCGGGCGCAGTCGACGAACACCCGCGCGGCCTGCTTCTTGAGGTCGATGGTGCCGCCTTCGGTTCCCTCGACGACGATGTCGCCGAAGAGCCCCAGGGGCGGGCGGGTCTGCATGGCGTTGGACGCCATCTGCCGCAGGAAGACGGGGCGGTCCCTGACGCGATCGAGGAGGAACTCGCGCAGGCGCTCGACCAGCGAGGCGTCGCCGTGAAGCGCCCGGAAGTCGAAGAAGATGGAGGCGTTGAGCAGCGCCTCCGGGTCCGAGTTGCGGATCCAGTCGTCGAAGCGGTCGAACCACTCGCCGAGGCTCAGGCACCATTTCGGGTTCCGCGCCATGATGTCGCCCTTGCACAGCGGGAAACCGCAGGCGTCCAGGATGCGGTTCACCTCC
>Ga0114939_10000319_pt1 | contig 41371 bp, 35 predicted proteins | sample AshMeaCrysSpring_FD_87196 | JGI IMG/M metagenome (GOLD analysis project Ga0114939, IMG submission 87196) | Groundwater microbial communities from Big Spring, Nevada to study Microbial Dark Matter (Phase II) - Ash Meadows Crystal Spring | ecosystem: Environmental > Aquatic > Deep subsurface >...
CCTCGCGCAGCACGTGGTACTCGGCGGGGGTCAGCTGCTGCCGCCACTGCTGCTCGGTCCTGTCCACCGGGTAGGCCATACGGCCACGCTAGGCGTCCGTCCAGGCCGCCGCACCCGAGGGCGACCGTCCCCCCGGTGATCCACGGAAACGGCACTCTCGTGGATGTGGGCCGGGCGTCCGTCGATCACCGACGGCGGGAGGGGGGAGCCGGCTGGGGACGTCGGCGTGTCGTCCCCAGCCGGCGCGCATCGGGGTGGCGGCCGGGGCCGACGGGTCTGACGGTGGCGTCATGCGTCGCAGCGAGGCGTGGAGCCGGGTACAGAGCGTTGCCGCAGGCCAGCGAGGTGTGGTGACGCGGCAGCAGTGCCTGGCGGCCGGGCTGTCGGCCACCTCGCTGGACCGGGCCGCTGCCCCGGGTGGCCGGTGGCAGCGCCTGCTGCCGGGCGTCTACGCGACGTTCACCGGCCCTGTGTTGCCGGTCCACCTCATGACGGCGGCCCTGCTCCTCGGTGGGCCGGGAGCGCAGCTGGCCGGCGTGACCGCGCTCGCTGTGTACGGCTGCGCGTACCTGCCGTCGGACCCGCGGGTGCACCTGCTGCTGCCCATGCAGGTGCGTCGCGGACGCGCCAGCATCCTGGTCGTCCACCGCACCGGGCACCTGCCGCAGCCCCGGCTGCGGCGGGGCTTGGCTGTCAGCCCGCCGGAGCACGCGGCTGTGCTGGCCGCCCGTGGGATGAGGGGGCTCAGGCCCGTGCGGGCGATGCTGAGCGAGGTGGTGCAGCGACGGCTGTGCACGCTCGAACTGCTCGAGGCGTCGCTCGCGGCGGGTCCGTCCGCCGGCAGTGCGCTGCCGCGCCGGGTGCTGGACGAGCTGGCCGCGGGGTGCCGCTCGGCCCCGGAGATCGAGCTGCGCGCCTTGCTGGCGAGCCGTCCACGGCTGCTCGTCGGCGTGGTGTTCAACCACCCGCTGGTCGTGGGTGGCCGCCGGCTGGTGGCCGACGCCTGCTGGCCGTCAGCGTTGGTCATCGTCGAGGTCGACTCGGTCGAGCACCACGGGTTCGGGGCGGCGGCGGAGCACACGTCCCGTCGACGGGCGGCGCTGGTGGCGGCGGGTTGGCGAGTGCTGTCGGTGTCCCCCTGGCGGCTGCGCAGCGAGCCTGGCGTCGTGCTGGCCGAGATCGAGGCACTGCTCGGCACCTGATCGACGGACGCGGCACCCCCATCGACGTGGGCCGGACTTCCGTTGATCATCGCTTCGGGGGGCGTGCGCGTAGCGTGGGCGGGTGGCCGCCGGCGATGCGATCGTGCTCGAGGTGGACGGGCACCCGCTGCGGGTGAGCAGCCCGGACAAGGTGTTCTTCCCCCAGGCGCCCGGGGGGCCGGTGACCAAGCGCGAGCTCGTCGGCTACTACCTCGCCGTCGGGCCGGCGATCGTCCACGCTCTGCGGGACCGGCCCACCTACCTGCAGCGGTTCCCCGACGGGATCGAGGGCGAGGAGGTCTACCAGAAGCGGCTGCCCTCCTTCGCCCCGGAATGGATGCAGACCTGCCGGGTCACCTTCCCCTCCGGGCGAAGCGCGGACGCCCTGCGAGTGACGGGCCCGGCGGACGTGGTCTGGGCTGCCAACCTCGGCTGCGTCACGTTCCACCCCTGGCACTCCCGGTGCGCCGACACCGAGCACCCGGACGAGCTGCGCATCGACCTCGACCCGCAACCGGGCACCGACTTCGACGACGCCCGCCGGGTCGCGCTGGAGCAGGTGGCCCCGCTGCTGGCCGAGCTGGGCTACCGCGGCTTCGCGAAGACCAGCGGCGGCCGCGGCGTGCACGTGTACGTGCGGATCGAGCCGCGCTGGTCGTTCGTGCAGGTGCGGCGGGCGGCCATCGCCCTGGCCCGGGAGGTCGAGCGGCGTGCCGGCGGGGCGGTGACCACGGCCTGGTGGAAGGAGCAGCGTGGCGAGGCCGTGTTCGTCGACTACAACCAGAACGCCCGGGACCGCACCATCGCCAGCGCCTGGTCGATCCGGCGCCGTCCCGCAGCCACCGTGTCCACGCCGCTGAGCTGGGCCGAGCTGGCCGAGGTCGACCCGCAGGACTGCACCGTGCGCACCGTGCCGGCGCTGCTGGCCCAGCGCGGCGACCCGCACGCGGCCATCGACGAGGTCCACCACAGCCTGGAGCCGTTGCTGGCACTCGCTGAGCGGGACGAGGCCGGCGGCCTGGCCGACCTGCCCTACCCGCCGAGCTACCCGAAGATGCCGGGCGAGCCGAAGCGCGTCCAGCCGAGCCGGGACCGGGACAGGCACGCGCCGGGACCGTCCTGACCCGACCCGTGCACCGGCTGCGACCGCGGCGAAACGGGTGTGACACCCGCGGTGGCGCCGGGGACACTGCTGGCCTGTGGGGCATGTCGAGGTCGCCCGGGTGGGCTGGACGCTGCCGGATGGTCGCCGGCTGCTCGACGACGTCTCGTTGCGGGTCGGGGACGGGGCCAAGGTGGCGCTGGTGGGGGCCAACGGCTCGGGCAAGTCCACGCTGCTGAGCATCGTCGCCGGCGACCTCGAGCCACCCGAAGGAGTGGTCACGCGCTCGGGCGGGCTGGGCGTGATGCGGCAGATGGTGGGCACGCAGGCGTGGCGGAGCCCGTCCGGCTCGGACGAGCCGACGGTGCACGAGCTGCTGCTCTCGGTCGCGCCACCGCACGTGCGCGAGGCAGCAGCGTCGCTGGAGGCCGCCGAGCTGGCCTTGATGAACCTCGACGACGAGCCGACGCAGCTGCGTTACGCCCAGGCGCTGGCCGACTGGGCCGACGCGGGCGGCTACGAGGCCGAGGTCGGGTGGGACGTCTGCTGCACCGAGGCGCTCGGCCTGCCCTACGACCGCGCCCGGTGGCGGTCTGTGTCGACGCTGTCGGGAGGTGAGTGCAAGCGGCTGGTGCTCGAGGCGTTGCTGCGCGGGCCGGACGAGGTGCTGCTGCTCGACGAGCCCGACAACTTCCTCGACGTGCCCGGCAAGCGCTGGCTGGAGGAGCGGCTGGCCGACAGCCCCAAGACCGTCCTGTACGTCAGCCACGACCGCGAGCTGCTCGCCCGCACCGCCACCCGGGTGGTGACCCTCGAGCTCGGGGCGGCCGGCAACACCGCGTGGACGCACGGCGGTGGCTTCGCCACCTACCACGACGCGCGCCGTGAGCGCACGTCCCGGCTCGAGGAGCTGCGCCGCCGCTGGGACGAGGAGCACGCGAGGCTCAAGCAGCTCGTGGCCACGCTGAAGGTCAAGGCCACCTACAACGATGGGATGGCGTCGCGCTACCAGGCGGCGGTGACCCGGCTGGCGAAGTTCGAGCGGGCCGGTCCGCCCCAGGCCGTCCCGTCCGAGCAGGACGTGAGGATACGGCTGCGCGGCGGGCGCACCGGCAGGCGGGCCGTCGTCTGCGCGGACCTTGGTCTCACCGGCCTGATGGAGCCGTTCGACCTCGAGGTCTGGTACGGCGAGCGGGTGGCGGTGCTGGGGTCCAACGGCAGCGGCAAGTCGCACTTCCTGCGCCTGCTCGCCGCCGGTGGAACCGACCCCGACGTCGAGCACCGCCCCGTCGAGGAGGTCCCGATCGCTGCGGTGGCCCACACCGGGACAGCCCGGCTCGGGGCCCGGGTCCGACCCGGCTGGTTCGTCCAGACCCACCACCGCCCGGACCTGGTGGGACGCACGCTGCTGGAGGTGCTGCACCGAGGTGACGCCCACCGTGCCGGCATGGGCCGGGAGCAGGCCTCGCGTGCACTGGACCGGTACGAGCTCGCCCGGGCCGCCGAGCAGCCGTTCGAGTCGCTGTCAGGCGGGCAGCAGGCGCGGTTGCAGATCCTGCTGCTCGAGCTGTCCGGGGCCACCCTGCTGCTACTCGACGAGCCCACCGACAACCTCGACCTCGTGTCGGCCGAGGCGCTGGAGGAGGGGCTGGCCGGGTTCGCGGGCACCGTGCTGGCCGTCACCCACGACCGCTGGTTCGCTCGCGGCTTCGACCGGTTCCTCGTCTTCGGGTCGGACGGACGCGTCTACGAGACCCCGGAGCCGGTGTGGGACGAGTCCAGGGTGGACCGCGCCCGCTGAGCGCCGGCGACCCCGGCCATCAGCGCCTCATGGACCCCGCGCAGGTCCGGGTGCGCCTGCACCACGTCGCTCGACAGCTCCACCAGGTGCTCGCGGGCGGGGGCGGGCACGTCCACCACCTCGAAGGTGGGTGCCGCCACGCCCGCTCCGTACGGTTGGGCGACCAGCCAGCGGGCCAGCGGGCCCATCACCCGGGTCATCACCCGGTACAGCTCGTCCACCAGCGGCGCCTTGTCGGCCCTGGGGGAGTACAGCTCGTCGAGCAGCAGCACGACGAACCGGTAGGCGGCGTTGAACAGGTGCGACACCGGCCGCAGGTTCGGCGGGTAGTCCGCAGTGCGCGGGTCGGTGGGCACCGGCAGCACCTCGCCGAGCGGGTTCGTGCGGTCCAGGATCGACAGCAGCTTGAAGTAGTGGGTGAGCTCGCGGTGCGAGGAGTCGGCCCACCGGGACTCGCTGAGCCCCTCACCCTGGTGCACGATCACCTCGATCCCCTGGCAGGCGCTGCCGATGTCGTCGACGAGCAGCAGCCCGCCGCTGTCGTTGTCGTCGTCGGTCACGGCGGTGTAGAAGGACGGGTCGGCCAGCTGGCGCTCGGCCTGCGGGGTTGCGAACAGGTCGCCGTCGGCGGCCAGCGCAACCAGGCCCCGCTCGACCGCGTGGTAGAACTGCCCGAGCGTCTCGTAGGAGTCGGCTTCGGGCGGGGCGCCGTGCGTCTCGGGCTGCTCGATGCGGGCGAACACCTCCCGCAGCAGCCGCTCCGAGCACGGCTGCAGGGACAGGTGCAGCGGCGGGTCGTGGTGCGGCAGTGCGCACGGGTAGCGCGAGAGGTGGACGTCCTCGGCGAAGCGCGGGCTGCCGCCGACGGCCAGCAGGATGTTGGCGCACAGCGCCGCGTGCAGCATCTCCTCGGCCACGATGCTGCGCAGCAGCAGCGCGGCCGAGGAGCCGGCGTCGGCGAGGGAGTACATCGCGTAGAGGTACGGCGGGATCGTCGACAGCTCGACGGTGATCGCCAGCTCGAGGTGCTCCCGCAGGTCTTCGACGGTCTCGATGGGCATGGTCCCTCCCCAGGGTGGCCTCCGTCAGCCCAGTGTGATGACCACGTCAACCTCGCGGGGCTCGGCGGGCACCGGCAGCGTGGTGCCCTCGACCTGCTCGCCGTCCACCAGCACCCGGGCCACCCCGCGGCAGACTCCCGCCGGGTTGTCCACCCGGATCCGGAACGTCGAGCCGCGGAAGCGCCGGGTCACGGTGAAGCCGTCCCAGCCCGACGGGATGCACGGGTCGACCCGCAGCCCGTCGTACTGCGGCTGAACCCCGAGGATGCCCTGGCTGAGCACGACGAAGGTCCACGCGGCCGTCCCGGTGAGCCAGGAGTTCTTCGCCTGGCCGAAGGTCGGCGAGTCCGGCCCGTCGATCGTCTGGGCGTAGACGTACGGCTCGAGCCGGTAGGTGTCGATCTGGGCCTGCTTGGCCGACGGGCAGACCGACAGGTACGCAGCGAAGGCGGCGTCGCCGTCCCCTTGCCGGCACAGGGCCAGGTGGATCCAGGTGTTGTTGTGGCAGAAGATCCCCGCGTTCTCCTTGACCCCCGGCGGGTAGGACGTGATCTCGCCCAGCTCGAGGTGGTAGCGGGTGTACGCGGGCTGCTGCAGCACGATGCCGTTGGCGGTGGCCAGGTGCTGCTGGACGGAGTCCAGCGCCTGCCGGGCCCGGCCGTTGTCGGCGCCGGCGCCGCCGAGCACGCACCAGCCCTGGCTCTCGATGTAGATCGACCCCTCGTCGTTACGGTGCGACCCGACCGGCTGTCCGGCGGCGTCGTAGGCCCGCCGGTACCAGGCGCCGTCCCAGGCGTGCTCCTCGACCGCGGCCAGCATGTCGGCGTGTGCCGCGCGCATCCGGGCTGCGTCCTCGCTGCGGCCGAGGTGGTCGTACAGCGCGGCCATCTCGGTGCTGGCGTAGAGGAACAGGCCCGCGATCATCACCGACTCGGCCTGCGAGTCCGCCACGTCCCCGGCGAGCTGGAACGACTCGTTCGGCTCGGTGGAGAAGCAGTTGAGGTTCAGGCAGTCGTTCCAGTCCGCGTGCCCGATGAGCGGCAGGTGGTGGGGGCCGCGCTTGGCCATGGTGTAGCCGATCGAGGTCTCGAGGTGGTCGAGCAGGGTCGTCGACACGGTGGCGCCGGCCGGCACCGCGACGTCGGCGAACCCGCACGGCTCGGTGAGGATCGAGACGTCGCCGGTCTCCTTGAGGTAGGCCGTGGTCGACAGCACGAGCCACAGGTGGTCGTCGTAGAAGTCGCCGCCGACGTCGGCGTTGCCCTTCTTCGTCAGCGGCTGGTACTGGTGGTAGCAGGTGCCGTCGGAGAGCTGGGTGGCCGCGATGTCGAGGATCCGCTGCCGGGCCCGGGTCGGGATCATGTGCACGAACCCGAGCAGGTCCTGGTTGGAGTCGCGGAAGCCCATGCCCCGGCCGATGCCGGTCTCGAACAGCGAGGCCGAGCGGGACAGGTTGAACGTGGCCATGCACTGGTACTGGTTCCAGACGTTGAGCATGCGGGTCGCGTGCTCGTCCGGGGTCGACCCGGAGAACGCCTGCAGCCTGTCCTGCCAGTAGTGCCGCAGCCGGTCGAAGGCATCCTGCACCGCACCGGGCCGGCGGTACCGGTCCAGCACCGCCGCCCCCACGCTCGTGTCGGGGACGCCGGGGGAGACGAACTTGGGCTCGCCCTGCTCGACGTAGGCGAGCACGAGCGCGAACGTGGACTGCTCCCCGGGGGCGAGGTCGAGGGTCACCTCGTGCGAGCCGATGGGGTTCCACCCGCGGGTCAGGGAGTTCGTGGCCTGACCCGAGACGGGGACCCGAGCCTCGTGCAGGCCCTCGTGCACCCCGACGAACGCCTCCCGCGAGGTGTCGAACCCGGTCACCGGCCCGGTGCAGCCGAAGAGGGTGTAGTGGTCGCGCCGTTCCCGGTACTCGGTGAGGTGGTAGATCGCCGAGCCGTCCACGGCCACCTCGCCGATCGACAGCGTGCGCTGCAGGTTCGTCATGTCGTTCAGCGCGTCGTAGAAGGCGAACTCCACGAACGACCACAGCCGTACGGTGCGGGCGACCTCGGTGTCGTTGCGGACGCTGACCTGCCACAGCTCGGCGTCCTCGCCCGGCGGAACGAACATCAGCTGGGTGACCGTGACACCTCCGCGCGCCCCGGTGATGCGGGTGTACCCGAGGCCGTGGCGGCACTCGTAGTGCTCCAGGGCGGCCTTCGTCGGCTTCCAGCCCGGGTTCCACACGACGGGCTCCTCGCCGCTGTCGTCGCGCACGAACAGGTAGCGCCCCCCGACGTCGAGCGGGATGTTGTTGTACCGGTACCGGGTGAGCCGGCGCAGCTTGGCGTCGCGCCAGAACGTGTAGCCACCGCCGGTGTTGGTGCACAGGCCGAACAGGTCGTCCTGGCCGAGGTAGTTCAGCCACGGTAGCGGCGTGTCAGGACGGGTGATGACGTACTCGTGGGCGGCGTCGTCGAAGTGGCCGTACGGGGAAGCCATGGCGGCGACCGTACCGACCTGGCGGGCCGAGCCGGAGCCGAACCGGGCCGCAGCGAGCCGCCATGGCGCTCAGCCCGTGGCTGCGGGGTCACGCACCCGGTAGACGACCACCTCGGTGGCGCCGTAGGGGTCGGGCAGCTCGCCGCTGTAGATCCGCTCGAGGCGAGGGTCGTCGGCCAGCGCCCAGCCGACGCGGTCCATCACCCGGTCGAGCTCGATCCAGTAGGTCTGCTGCCGAGGCGGGCCGGCATCGGTGACGAACGCCACCCGCGAGCCGACCGGCCCGCCGGCCACGGCCTCGGCCACTGCCGCAGGGTCGGTCGCGCGCAGCCTGGTCACCCGGTCCTGGAAGTCGAACAGCCCTCGCTGGACGCCGCCGATCGGGGTCAGGTACTCGCGGTCCTGGCCGAGGTAGTAGCGGACGGCGAGCACGCGGCCGGGCGAGGTGAAGACGACGTCGCCGGGCTCGGTGCTGTACTGCAGCGACCGGGCGATCGCGTACTCAGGACCCCGGCTCTCCCGCTCCCACGGCTGGTCGGCGAACGCGGAGCGACTGAAGTCGGGGATCGACACCACGACCAGCGCGGCCACCACGGCCACCATCGTCGCGGTGCGTCGCGACATCAGCACGCCCACCAGCACGGGTACCGGAGCCAGCACGAGGAAGGCGTAGTTGGGCGAGAACAGCGGCCGGGCCTGGGAGACGAGCCAGAGGGTGAACACGGCGAGCACGGCCCCCCCGGTGGTGACGGCGAGGAACAGCCGGGCCGGGTCCAGCGGGCGGTCGGCCGGCCACGGCCTCCGGCCGGTCCGCCGCCAGGTGAGCAGCGCCGCGGCCACGGCGGCGGCGGCCACGAGCCCGAGCACCCAGGCGGTCCACCGGCCACCTGCCACCTGGGTGAGGGTGCTGCCCAGCAGCTCACCGGTCGGGCTCTGGTGGGCGGCCAGCGGCGTGCTCGCGAGCTGGACCCGCAGGGTCTGCAGCCACGGCAGCGCCGCGACGGCGGCGATGCCCGTCGCGACCAGGGCGCGGGTGAGCAGGTCGCGTTGGCCGGTACGCAGCGCGGTCACCCCGAGCCCGGCCATGATCGCGACGAGCAGCAGGCCGCCCCAGTAGTGGGTGAGCGGCAGCAGGCCACCGGCGACGCCCAGCACGACGACCGCCACCGGTCCGGCCCCCCGCACCAGCGCAACCGCCGCGTCGAGGGCGACCAGACCGAGCAGGAACGCCAGGGCGTAGGGACGGGCGAGCCCAGCGATGGCCAGGGACGCCGGGGCGAGCAGCACGAAGATGCTGGCCAGCCAGCCGGCCCGGGTGTCGGCCACCCGGCGGGCGGCGTCGAAGGCGACCCCAGCCGCGGCGAGCACGGCCAGCACCGAGAGGGTGCGTAGGAACACTTCACCGGTGCCGCCGCCGGACAGCCAGGTGTGCAGGGCGAGGAAGTAGACCGGCGGGTTGACGTCGTAGCCCAGGGCTCGGGGGATGTCGTCGAGCGGCTGGGAGGCGTAGGTCCAGGCGATCGCCTCGTCCCGGTGCAGCGTGGCCTCGAGCTCGTCGCGGATCCGGCCGGCCGAGACGACGAGAAGCACCAGCCAGCCGCCGACCGCGGCGGCGATCGGCAGCGATCGCCGGGCAGCCGCGGAACGAGTGCCCGGCCGGGTGCCCGGGGAGGTCTGTGCGCTCGTCATCGTCCTCCAGTATGACGGCGCGGACGAGGTACCCCGTGTCAGCGGTCGCGGTGCGAGAGCAGATGCAGGATCGGGACCCCCAGTACCTTGCGGGCACGGTGGGTCCAGTCGGTGTGGAAGGTCTCGGCCAGCAGATGGGCGCGCGTGATGATGATCACTTCGTCGCTGCCGCGTTCGGCGACGGCGGCAGTGAGGCGCTCGACCGGGTCGCCGACGACGACCTCACCGTCGGCCGTGACGCCCAGCCCGGCGAGTACCTGTACCGACTCGGCCACCTGGCCCGCGCTGCGCTGGGCTGACTCCTCCTGCGCGCGCTGCGCGTCGGCCTCGAGCACGTCGATCGGCGCGGCCGCCATCACCTCGGCTGTGCCCAGCGTCGCCAGCGCGGCCTCGACGTGCGCACCGGCGTCCACCGCGGGCATGAGCACGTGGTAGTGCACGGGGAAGGCCCAGTCCTGGTGCAGCCGGGTCACCTCCTCGGCGTCGACGTGGCTGAGCGACTGCTCGACCAGCAGGCAGATGTCGTAGGGGCGGTCCTCGTCGCGGGCCTCGTCGCGGTCCGCCGGGGTCGGGGTCATGCGTCCTCCCTGGAGGTGTCGTCGGCGCCGGGGTCGGCCGGGGCGCCGGTCCGGGGCCCGCCACGGGCCAGCAGGTCCTCGAGCGTCATCGACACCGGGCGCTCGAGCTGGTCGTAGCCGCAGGACACGGCGGTGCGGTCGGGACGCCAGCGGCGGAACTGCGCCGTGTGCCGGAAGCGCGTCCCTTCCATGGCGTCGTAGCCGACCTCGCACACCAGCTCGGGCCGCAGCGGCACGAACGAGAGGTCCTTGCCCGTGTTCCAGCGCGAGACCGCTCCCGGTCGGCGCTGGCCGCCCGGGTCGGGCGCGCTCCACCCGGCCCACGGGTGGTCGCCCGTCTCGGCCCGCAGCGGCTGGAGCAGGTCGTGCAGCTGCGCGCGAACGGCCGTGGCGAAGGCCCCGGCCACGCCGACGTGCTGCAGCGTCCCCTGGTCGTCGTAGAGGCCGAGCAGCAACGAGCCCAGCAGGGGGCGCTGCTGCGTCGAGGACGTGTGCAACCGGTACCCGGCTACCACCACGTCGGCGGTGCGGGCGTGCTTCACCTTGATCATGACGCGCTGGTCGGGCCGGTAGGGCAGGTCCCGGGGCTTGGCCACCACCCCGTCGAGTCCGGCCCCCTCGAACGCGACGAACCACTCCCTCGCCACCTGCGGGTCGGTGGTGAGCGGCGTGAGGTGCACCGGGGGCCCGGCGGCTCGCACCGCCTCCTCGAGCCGGCGGCGGCGCTGCGCGAACGGCTCGGTCAGCAGCGACCGGTCGCCGAGGGCGAGCAGGTCGAAGGCGACGTAGGCAGCGGGCTGGCGCTCGGCGAGCATCGCGACCCGGCTGGCGGCAGGGTGGATCCTTTCCTGCAGCCGGGGGAAGTCCAGCCTGCCGTCCACGGCGACGACGATCTCGCCGTCGAGCACGCACCGCGGCGGCAGCTCGCGCAGCAGGCCCTCGACCAGCTCCGGGAAGTACCGGGTCAGCGGCCGCTCGTTGCGGCTGCCGAGCACCACCTCGGGGCCGTCGCGGAAGACCACGCAGCGAAAGCCGTCCCACTTCGGCTCGTAGCCCAGCCCGTCCGGCCAGCCGGCCGGGTCGGGTACCGCGGCGGCCGGCTTGGCGAGCATCGGCGCCACCGGCGGCTGCACGGGCAGGTCCACGACGCTGATCGTGTCACGTCTGCCGGCGCCGCCAGCGGGTGAGCAGCGACCCGTCCTCGGCCAGCACGGCCCCGTCGAGGTCCAGGCTGCTGGGGACGGGGGGACGGGCACCGTGGGCGATGCGAGGGGCGCAACCAGCCAGCAGGAGGGGGGCGACGGTCAGGCACACCTCGTCGACCAGGTCGGCGGCGACGAGGTCGCCGAGAAGCGAGGGGCCGCCCTCGCACAGCACCTGCCGCAAGCCGCGGTCGGCCAGCACGGTGAGGGCCTCGGCCAGGTCGACCTGCTCCCGGCCGGTGCGCAGCACCTCGGCCACCGCGGCCACCGGCGCAACGGCGGCCGCGGGGGCGCAGCGGCTGGTCACCACGACCACCCGTTCGGGCCCGCCGAACATGCGCGCGGACGGGTCCAGCGCCATCGACCGGCTGACCACCACGAGGGTGGCCCGCTGGCCCTGGCCCCGGGCGACCCGCTGCGCGGCGACCTGCTCGCTCGCGCTGACCGGCCCGTAGTTCTCGGCCCGGGCGGTGCCGGCGCCGACGAGCACCGCGTCGGCCAGGCCGCGCAGGTGGTGGAACACCTGCCGGTCGGCCGGTGACGACAGGGGGCCGGAACGGCCGTCCGGCCCGGTCGCCGCCCCGTCGGCGCTGGCGACCATGTTGGCCCGCAGCCACCAGCCACGCCGCCCGGGCGGCGGGGTGGCGTAGCCGTCGAGCACCTCGGCGGGGTCGGCATCGGCAGGCAGCAGCGGGCGCACGCTGACCATCACAGCACCGCGGCCCGGGCGCCGGTAGCGTGCCCCGCATGGCTGTCCACCCGCTCGACCTGGTCCTGTTCGGAGCCACCGGCTTCACCGGGCGCCTGGTCGCGGAGTACCTGGCCGACCGGGTGGGCACCGATGCCAGGATCGGGCTGGCAGGTCGCTCCGCGGCCCGGCTCGCCGCGGTGCGCGACGCCTTGCCGGCCGCTGCCCGTCACTGGCCGGTGGTCGTGGCTGACACCGGCGACCCGTCGAGCCTGCGCGGCCTGGCCCGGCATGCGCGCGTCGTGGTCACGACCGTGGGCCCGTACGCCGAGTACGGCCTGCCGCTGGTCGCGGCGTGCGCCGCGGCCGGCACCCACTACGCCGACCTCACCGGGGAGGTGCTGTTCATGCGCGACAGCATCGACCGCTACCACGAGACGGCGCAGGCCTCGGGCGCCCGGATCGTGCACTCCTGCGGCTTCGACTCCATCCCGTCCGACCTCGGCGTCTGGGACCTGGCACAGGCGGTTGCGGCCGACGGCGAGGGCGAGCTGACCGACACCACGCTGGTGGTGACGGCGATGAGGGGCGGGGTGAGCGGCGGGACGCTGGCCTCGGCCCGCACCGAGCTCGCGGCGGCGCGCTCCGACCCGTCCCGTCGCCAGGTGGTCGCCGACCCGTACGCGCTGAGCCCGGCCCGGCAGGCCGAGCCCGACCTCGGTGACGAGGGCGACGTGCGCGGCACCTTCTTCGACGACCACGTCGGCCAGTGGGTCGCTCCCTTCGTCATGGCCGGGGTCAACACCCGGGTCGTCCGGCGCAGCAACGCGCTGCTCGACTACCGCTACGGCCGGCGCTTCCGGTACCGCGAGGTGAGCGGGCTGGGCACCGGCCCGCAGGCCCCGGCCAAGGGGGCGGCGCTGGCGGCCGGGCTCGGGGGCCTGACGGCCCTGCTCGGCCACCCGGTCACCGGCGGGGTGGCCGACTCCGTGGCCGAGCGGGCGCTGCCCAAGCCGGGGGAGGGCCCGGACGAAGCGACCCGGCGCACGGGCTACTTCCGGATCGAGATCGTGACGACGACCAGCACCGGGGCGCGCTATCTCGAGCGGGTGGAGGCCACGGGCGACCCGGGCTACGCCGCCACCTGTGTGATGCTCGGTGAGGCAGGGCTGGCCCTGGCGCAGGACGAGGACCGGCTGCCCGGTGTCGCCGGCGTGCTGACGCCGGCGGCCGCGTTCGACGGGGTGCTGATGCAACGGCTGCGGGCCGCCGGCATGACCTTCCAGGCGCACCGGCTCGACCGCGCCGACTCGTGAGCCCGTCCCGACTGGTCGACCGCGTCCCGGAAGCCCACCCGGAGCGGCTGGTCGCCGAGATGGTGCCGCCGCCGAGGTTCGCGCCGGTTCGGTTCGGCACCTACCGTCCCGACCCGGCCCAGCCGACCCAGGGGGCGGCGCTGGCTGCGCTCGAGGTGGTTGCCGGGCGGCTTGCCGGGCCCGTCCCCGGTCGCCGGTCGTGGTTCCGGCGCGGCCCGGCCCCGCCGGAGGGCCGGGCCGGGGTCTACCTCGACGGCGGCTTCGGGGTGGGTAAGACCCACCTGCTGGCCTCGCTGTGGCACGAAGCGCCGGCGCCGAAGGCGTTCGGCACCTTCGTCGAGGTCACCAACCTGGTCGGGGCGCTCGGCTTCGCGGCCGCCGTCGAGGCGCTCTCGGGGCTCCGGCTGCTGGCGATCGACGAGTTCGAGCTCGACGACCCCGGCGACACCGTCCTCGTCTCCACGCTGCTCGCCCGGCTGGTCGAGGCCGGGGTGCGGCTGGCGGCCACGAGCAACACCCTGCCGGAGGCCCTGGGTGAGGGCCGGTTCGCCGCCCAGGACTTCCTCCGCGAGATCCAGGGCCTGGCCGACCACTTCGACGTGGTGCGCATCGACGGCGAGGACTACCGCCACCGCGGGCTGCCGCAGTCTCCGCCGCCGTACACCGATGGCCAGGTGCGCGCCGGTGCGGACGAGGCAGGCGCGGGCGCAACCCTGGACGAGTTCGGTGCGCTGGTGGCCCACCTGTCCCGGGTGCACCCGTCCCGCTACGGCCCCCTGCTGGACGGGGTGCGAGCGGTCCACCTGCTGGGGGTCGAGCCGGTGACCGACCAGGCGAGCGCCCTGCGGCTGGTGGTGCTCGCCGACCGGCTCTACGACCGGGACCTGCCGGTCGTGGCCAGCGGCGTCCCGTTCGACCAGGTGTTCACGCCGGAGATGCTGCGCGGGGGATACCGCAAGAAGTACTACCGGGCCATCAGCCGACTCGTCGCCCTGGCCCGCGAGGGCGAGGGCCTGGACCCCAGGGAGCTGCCCGACTGACTCAGGGTGGGGTCAGGGCGAGGACGACGGCTCCGGGGCCCGGTAGCAGCACCCGGGTGCCGTCCACCTCGGCAGCTCCGTCCGGGCACAGCGCGGCCAGCACCGTCCCGACCGGAGCGTCGAGGCGCACGTCGGCCGGTCCCTGCCCGGCGGCAGCCAGCACCCGGTGGCGGCCTCGGTGCAGCACGACCGTCCGGCCCGCTGCCGGCACGTCCACCTGCACCCGGCGCAGGTCGGGGTCGTGCAGGTCGGGGACCTCGCGCCGCAGCTGCAGCAGCCGTCGGTACCAGCCGAGCAGGTCGGCGTGCGGCTGGTGGGCGGGCTCGTCCCAGTCGAGCACGCTGCGGGCCACGGTGGCAGGGTGCTGCGGGTCGGGGACGTCGCCTGTCGGCCAACCGTGGGCGACGAACTCGTCCCGGCGGCCGCGCGTCACCGTGGCCGCGAGCACCGGGTCGTCGAAGGAGGAGAAGAACTGCCAGGGCGTCGCCGCGCCCCACTCCTCGCCCATGAACAGCATCGGCACGTACGGGCCGAGCAGCACCAGCGCCGCCCCGGCGGCGAGGGGGCCGGGGCCCACGAGCATCGACAGGCGCTCCCCCCGCGCGCGGTTGCCCACCTGGTCGTGGGTCTGCAGGGCCGCGACGAAGCGGTAGCCCGGTACGGCAGCGCGGTCGATCGCACGGCCGTGGGTGCGACCCCGGAACGAGGAGTAGGTGCCGTCGTGGACGAACGCGCCGGTGAGGGCCTTGCGGACCGCCGTGGCGGTGTCCGCGGCGAAGTCGGCGTAGTAGCCCTGGGCCTCGCCGGTGAGCAGCACGTGTACGGCGTGGTGCACGTCGTCGTCCCACTGGGCGGTCAGGCCCAGACCGTGCTCGCTGCGGGGGGTGACCGTCCGCGGGTCGTTGCGGTCGGACTCGGCGACCACGACCAGTGGCCGGCCCAGCTCGACGGCCAGGGCGTCGACGCAGACCGAGACCTCCTCCAGGAAGGTGACGGCGCGGTTGTCCCGCAGCTCGTGCACCGCGTCGAGCCGCAGCCCGTCCAGGTGGAAGTCGCGCAGCCACGCCTCGATGCTGCCGAGCAGGTAGCCGCGGACCTCGTCCGAGCCGGCCTCGTCGAGGTTCACCGCGGCCCCCCACGGGGTGCGGTACCGGTCGGTGAAGTACGGACCGAACTCGGCCAGGTACGACCCGCGGGGTCCGAGGTGGTTGTGCACCACGTCGAGCAGGACCGCCAGCCCGGCGTCGTGGGCGGCGTCGACGAACCGCTTGAGGCCGTCCGGCCCGCCGTAGGGCTCGTGCACCGCCCACGGGGCCACCCCGTCGTAGCCCCACCCCGCGACCCCGTCGAACGCGCACACCGGCATGAGCTCGACGTGGCTGACGCCGAGGTCGACCAGGTGGGGCAGCCGGGCGGCGGCCGCGTCGAAGGTGCCCTGCGGGGTGAACGTGCCGACGTGAAGCTCGTAGAGCACCGCCTGCGGCCAGGACCGGCCGGCCCAGCCCGCGTCGGTCCAGGCGAACCGGCTGTGCCGGTAGCCGGCCGCTGGTCCGTGCACGCCATCGGGCAGCCACACCGCCCGCGGGTCGGGCCGCACCGGGCCGCCGTCGAGGCAGAAGCCGTAACGCTCCCCGTGCCCGAGGCCCCGGTCGGCGCCGAACCAGCCGCCCCCCTCGGCACGCAGGGGCTCGCTTCCGGCGGCGGTGACGAGATCGACGCGCTCGGCGAAGGGCGCCCAGACCCGGGCGGGCGAACCCGTCATCCCCGGACCAGCAAGGCCACCGGCAGGCGGTCGAGCAGGCCGGCGATCCCCACGGCTGCGCCCGGTACGTCCCGCCCGGTCAGCAGGTCGCGCCAGTCGCCGTCAGGCAGCACGACGTGGTGCTCCCGCCAGCCGCCGTTCTGCTCGAGCTCGTGGGTCCGGCGGCTGACCACGGTGGCGGCCTGGTCGGCCCGGGTGAAGCCCAGGGCGTGCGTGGTGGTGGTGGCGAGTGGGGCGTACGTGCCGGTGGGCCCGAACCAGTCGGGATGGGCCCGGCGCAGCCGCAGCGCGGTGGCGACCACGAGCAGCTTCTCGTCGTCCAGGCTCTCGGGTGGAGCCCCGGAGTCGAGCCGGGCGAGGGCGGAGGTGGCCAGCGCGAAGTCGACCGGTCGCCGGTTGTCGGGATCGACGAGGGAGCGGACCACCCGTTCGCACCCCTGGTATGTGTCGGGGACGCCGGGCACGGTGAGCTGCAGCAGCCGCTGCGTCAGCGTCGCGACCCGGGCCAGGGGCGTGATGCTGGCGACGAACGCGGCCACCGACCCGGCGAGGTCGGGGTCGTCGAGCACGCCTCGGGCCAGGTGCAGGACGGCTGCCTCGTAGGAGTCGTCCGGCTCGGTCCAGCTGGTGTGCACCTTGGCCTCGCGGACGGCCTTGGTCAGGTAGGGCAGCAGCCGGTCGGCGTCGATGGGCCAGGTGCCCACGAGCGTCTGCCACAGCAGGTACTCGGTCTCCGGGTCGGGCCAGCCGGCGGACGAGCGCAGGTGCTCGGCCGCGCGCCGCCACCCGGCGACCGTCTCGCGCCAGCGTCCGGGCACCTCGCTGACCGCGGCGAGGCGGGCCCGGACGTCTTCGCTGCGCTTGGTGTCGTGGGTGCTCAGCGTGGTCATCGCGGTGGGCCAGGCCCGCTGCTGCCGGACCGCCCACGCGTGCAGGTCGTCAGGGAAGGTGGCGAAGTGGTCGGGGCGGCCGCCGACCTCGTTGAGCGCCACCAGCCGGTGGTAGCGGTAGAAGGCGGTGTCCTCCACCCCCTTGGCCATCACCGGTCCGCAGGTCTGCTGGAACCGGACGAGGAACTCCGCGCGCCGGCCGGTGTCGCGGATGCCGAGCCGGCCCAGGGCGAGGTCGGCCACGAACGCCAGCTCGTCGGCCAGCCGCGGCTGGGCCGCCTGGCAGCGCGCCACGACCTCCTCGACGAGCGCGACCGCCTCGGGCGGCGCGGGTTCGCCCGGCACGACGTAGGCGCGGTAGACCGGGAAGGCCACCAGCATCTCGACGAGGGCGGCCTCGATGCCCTGCCGGGTGAGGTCGCGCCAGCGCAGGTCGTCCTGGCTGACGGCGTGGGCGAGGTCGACCAGCCGGGTGACCTCGGCACGCAGCGAGGAGTTCAGCACCAGCCGCTTGCCGTCGGCAGCGACCACGGCGAACTCGTGCCAGCGGGTCGCGGCCAGCGTCTGCCACTCGGTGCTCAGCGGCTCGGCCCCGGCGGGGTCGACGGTGACCCCGGTGAGCCGTTGCAGCGCGTCGTACCCGGTGGTTCCGGCGCACGGCCAGTCGGCGGGCAGCTGCTCGTCCCCCTCGAGGATCTTCTCGACCACGATCCACGCCTGCGGCGCGGCCCGCGCGAGCCGGGAGACGTAGTCGCGGGGGTCGGCGAGCCCGTCCGGGTGGTCGACCCGGAATCCGGCGATGACGCCCTCGCGGTGCAGGCGCAGCAGCAGCGAGTGGGTGGCCTCGAAGACCTCCGGGTCCTCGACCCGGACCGCGACGAGGGTGCCGACGTCGAAGAACCGGCGGTAGTTCAGCTCCTCGTCGGCGACCTTCCAGTGCGCGAGGCGGTACCACTGCCGATCGACCAGCTCGGGCAGCGTCAGGTGCTCGGTGCCCTCGCGGACCGGGAAGGCGTGGTCGTGGTAGCGCAGCACCGGCTGCGCGCCGGCGTCGTCCAGCACGATCTCGCCGGCGTCGAGCACCTGGCCGATCCGCTCGCCCAGCACCGGCACGAGCAGCGAGCGCTGCTGAGCCGACCAGTCGACGTCGAACCACCGGGCGTACTCCGACGCCGGGCCGTCGCGCAGCACCGACCAGAGCGCGGCGTTGAGCGAGGCCGGTGTCGGGATGGCCATGTGGTTGGGCACGACGTCGACGACGATTCCGAGCCCGTGCTCGCCCGCCGTGGCCGCCAGCGCACGAAGTCCGTCCTCGCCACCCAGCTCCTCGCAGATACGGCCGTGGTCGACCACGTCGTAGCCGTGGGTCGAGCCCGGCGCCGCCTGCAGCACGGGCGAGAGGTACAGGTGCGAGACGCCGAGGTCGGCCAGGTAGCCCACGACCGCGGCGGCGTCGGCGAAGCCGAACTCCGCGCGCAGCTGCAGCCGGTAGGTGCCGGTGGGCGCCCCGGCCGCAGGGACGGGCCGAGCGGTCACAACCGGCGCAGCACGACGAGGGAGCGGGCGGCGAGCTTGACGTTCTCACCCGCGGCCAGCGGGTCGCGGTCCACGGCGTTGGGGTCGTGGGTGTCCAGCTCGTAGGCCCAGGCCTCGCCCAGGTACGTCCCGGGGATGGTGAACGCGATGTGCTCGTGGCCGGCGTGGAACAGCAGCAGGAACGAGTCGTCGACGATCTGCTCCCCACGCGGCCCGGGGTCGGGGATGGCCTCACCGTTGAGGAACACCATGAGCGAGCGGGCGTACCCGGTGGCCCAGTCCTCCCGGCTCATCACGGTGCCGTCGGGGCGCAGCCAGACGATGTCGCCCACCGGGTCGTCCGGGCCCGAGCCGTGCCCGTCGAAGAACCGCCGGCGTCGGAACACCGGGTGCTCGGCGCGCAGCGAGGTGAGCATCCGGGTGAAGCCGAGCAGGTCGGAGTCGACGTCCTCCCAGTCGATCCAGCTCAGCTCGTTGTCCTGGCAATAGACGTTGTTGTTGCCCTGCTGGGTGCGGCCGAGCTCGTCGCCGTGGGCGATCATCGGCACGCCCTGGGACAGCAGCAGGGTGGTGAGGATGTTGCGTTGCTGGCGGGCCCGCAGCGCCAGCACCTCCGGGTCGTCCGTCGGCCCCTCGACGCCGCAGTTCCACGACCGGTTGTGGCTCTCGCCGTCCCGGCCGCCCTCGCCGTTGGCCTGGTTGTGCTTGGAGTCGTAGGAGACGAGGTCGTGCAGCGTGAAGCCGTCGTGGGCGACGACGAAGTTGATCGACGCCGACGGCTTACGCCCGTCGTGGCGGTACAGGTCGGACGACCCGGTCAGCCGGGCGGCGAACTCGCCGAGGGTCTCCGGCTCTCCCCGCCAGTAGTCGCGCACGGTGTCGCGGTACTTGCCGTTCCACTCCGACCACAGCGGTGGGAAGTTGCCCACCTGGTAGCCGCCGGGGCCGACGTCCCACGGCTCGGCGATCAGCTTGACCTGGCTGACGACCGGGTCCTGCTGCACCAGGTCGAAGAAGGCCGACAGCCGGTCCACCTCGTGGAACTGCCGCGCCAGCGTGGCGGCCAGGTCGAAGCGGAAGCCGTCCACGTGCATCTCGGTCACCCAGTAGCGCAGCGAGTCCATGATCAGCTGCAGCACGTGCGGGTGGCGCATGAGCAGGCTGTTGCCGGTGCCGGTGGTGTCGTAGTAGTGGCTGTGGTCGTCGTCGACGAGCCGGTAGTAGGCGCTGTTGTCGATGCCGCGGAACGACAGCGTCGGGCCCCGGTGGTTGCCTTCCGCGGTGTGGTTGTAGACCACGTCGAGGATCACCTCGATGTCGGCGCGGTGCAGGGCCTTGACCATGGCCTTGAACTCGCTCACCTGCTCGCCGCGCTGGCCGCCGGCGGAGTAGTCGTTGTGCGGGGCGAAGAACCCGATGGTGTTGTACCCCCAGTAGTTGCGCAGCCCCTGGTCGAGCAGGTGCTGGTCCTGCACGAACTGGTGGACGGGCATCAGCTCGAGGGCGGTGACGCCCAGGCTGGTGAGGTGGTCGACGACGGCGGGGTGGGCGACGCCGGCGTAGGTGCCGCGCAGGTCCTCGGGCACCTCCGGGTGCGTCTTGGTCAGGCCCACGACATGCGCCTCGTAGATGACGGTCTGGTGGTAGGGGATGCGGGGCGGGCGGTCGTGGCCCCAGTCGAAGAACGGGTTGATCACCACCGATCTCATGGCGTACGGAGCGGAGTCGAGGTGGTTTCGCTCCGCGGGGTCGTCGAAGCGGTAGCTGAACATGGCCTCGTCCCAGTCCGGCTGGCCCTCGACCGCCTTCGCGTAGGGGTCGAGCAGCAGCTTGGTCGGGTCGCAGCGCAGGCCGTGGGACGGGTCGTAGGGGCCGTGCACACGGAAGCCGTACCGCTGCCCCGGTCCGACCCGGGGGAGGTAGCCGTGCCAGACGAACGCCTCGCGCTCGGTGAGCGGGAACCGGGTCTCGACCCCGTCGTCGTCGAACAGGCACAGCTCGACGGCCTCGGCCACCTCGCTGAACAGGCCGAAGTTGGTCCCCTCCCCGTCGTAGGTCGCACCGAGGGGGTAGGGGGTGCCCGGCCAGACCTCGAGCACGCGGTACCTACCCATGGCTCTGACCGTTCGGCGTCGCCCGGGTCACCAGTGTCCGGGCCGCTGCGGTCGGGACGGCCCCGGCGAGGCCGGTCTCGGCCAGTGGGCGGGGCTCGAGCCGGGAGGCGACGAACGCGTCGGCGGCCTCGGCCGGGCTGTACCGCACGAGCAGCGACGCCTGCAGCAGGGTGGCGATGCGACCGGCCAGGCTGCGGGCCGAACCAGCGGCCGAGGCAGGGTCGGCGAGGGCGTCCCGCAGCTGAGCGGTGAGCTCGGCGACGGCCTTGTCGTAGCCGGGGTGGCCGCCACCGGTGGCCTGCGCGAGCTCCTCGCGCAGGGCGTCCACCGTCTCGGGCTCGCGGGAGAGCACCCGCAGCAGGTCCAGCGCCTGGACGTTGCCCGACCCCTCCCAGACGGCGTTGACGGGTGACTCGCGGTACAGGCGCGGCATGCCGCTCTCCTCGGCGTAGCCGTTGCCGCCGAGGCACTCCAGCGCCTCCCCGATCGCGGCCACCGACCGCTTGGTGACCCAGTACTTGGCCGGTGGCAGGGCGACCCGGCGCAGCGCCGCCTCGGCCGGGTCGTCGGTGTCGAACGTCGCGGCGAGCCGGATCGCGAGCATCGTGGCCGCCTCGGACTCCACGGCCAGGTCGGCCAGCACCTGGGTCATCACGGGTTGGTCGGCCAGCCGTGCGCCGAAGGCCGACCGGTGCGCGGCGTGCCAGGTGGCCTGAGCCACGGCGGCGCGCAGCAGCGCCGAGGAACCGATGACGCAGTCCAGCCGAGTGGCCGCGACCATCGCGATGATGGTCGTGACGCCGCGGCCCTCCTCGCCGAGGCGGTAGCCGACGGTGTCCTCGAGCTCGATCTCGCCGGAGGCGTTGGAGCGGTTGCCGAGCTTGTCCTTCAGGCGTTGGACGAGGAAGGGGTTGCGCTGCCCGTCCGGCAGCACCCTCGGAACGACGAAGCAGGTCAGGCCGTTCGGGGCCTGGGCCAGCACCAGGAACACATCGCCCATCGGGTGCGAGCAGAACCACTTGTGCCCGGTGAGGCGGTACGTGTCGGTCGCCGGGTCCGGGACGGCGACGGTGGTGTTGGCACGCACGTCCGAGCCGCCCTGCTTCTCGGTCATCGCCATCCCGGCGATGACCCCGGCCTTGCCGGCAGGTGGGGTCAGCCCGAACTGGTAGCCGCGGGAGGAGAGCAGCGGTTCCCAGGTCGCGGCCAGCTCGGGGTCGGTGCGCAGCGCGGGCACGGCGGCGTAGGTCATCGAGATGGGGCAGCCGTGCCCGGCCTCGACCTGCGACCAGACGAGGAAGCCGACGGCCCGGGTGACGTGGGCGCCGGAGCCGACCGGCTCCGTCCAGGGCGTGCCGTGCAGCCCGTGGGTGGTGGCGACCGTCATCAGCTCGTGCCAGGCGGGGTGGAAGTCGACCTCGTCGACCCGGTGGCCGTAGCGGTCGTGGGTGCGCAGCACCGGGGGGTAGGCGTTGGCCAGCCGTCCCCACTCCTGGGCCCGCGGCGTGCCGGCCAGCAGGCCCAGCTCGCGCAGCCGGTCCTCGTGGGCCTCACCGCCGTGCCGGCGCAGCGCGTCGAGCAGCACGACGTCGCTGGCGAGCAGGTCGTGCCCGTGCAGCGGCGGGGTCTGGTTGACCACCTCGTGCGTGCGCGGCATGCCCGCACCGTAGCGCTGCGGCCCCCGCGCCCGCGTCCCTGCTGCGTCTTCACTGGTGGGCGATACAGGACTTGAACCTGTGACCTCTTCCGTGTCAAGGAAGCGCGCTAGCCAGCCTGCGCCAATCGCCCGGAGGTGGTGCATGAGGTGCGAGGTGGAGACGGGATTTGAACCCGTGTACACGGCTTTGCAGGCCGTTGCCTCGCCTCTCGGCCACTCCACCGTGACCGCTCCGCCGTCTCCGGCGGGCCGTCGAGCGGACGACGGGATTCGAACCCGCGACCCTCACCTTGGCAAGGTGATGCGCTACCAGCTGCGCTACGTCCGCGTCTTCCGAGACATCGCCTCGGAACGCCCACGAAGCGTACCTGATTCGCGCCCCCGGTCATGCTCCCAGGCTGGGACGCCATCGGTGTCGCGGCACTACGGTGCTGGGAGGTGGACGCACGACGGGCAGCGGAGCAGGCCGGGAGCCGGGACGGCTACGCCGTGCTCGGCGGCCGGCGGGCCGGCCGTCTGGTCGAGATCCGTCCCGACATCGATGCGCTGGACGAACCCGGCTTCTGGGTCGTGGTGGGCACCTTCGAGGGCCGGTGGACGTGCATCCGCTTCGCCGAGGTCGCGCCCGAGCCGGCTACGGCCGCCACCGGTGGGGGACACGAGGCGCCGTGGACCCCGATGCCGGCCGGCGCATGGCGGTCGTCCTTGGAGGCCGACGCCTACCGAGCCGCCGTCGTCACCATCCGGGACCTGATCGCTGCCGGCGAGGTCTACCAGGTGAACCTGTGCCGGGTGCTGGCGGCGCCGGTGGCGCCGGACACCGACCTCGACGCGCTGGCCGTGCGGCTGGCCCGCGGGAATCCCGCTCCGTTCGCCGCGCGCATCCACGTGCCCGACGCCGGCCTCGACCTCGTGTGTGCGAGCCCGGAGCTGTACCTGCGCCGGGACGGGCCCGACGTGGCGTCCGCGCCCATCAAGGGAACCGGCGCCGTGCCATCCGACCTCAGCGCCAAGGACGTTGCCGAGAACGTGATGATCGTCGACCTGGTGCGCAACGACCTCGGGAGGGTGGCCGAGCCGGGCTCGGTGGTTGTCGACGACGTCCTAGCAGTCGAGCCGCATCCCGGGCTGGTCCACCTCGTCTCGACCGTGCGCGCGCGCCTGCGCCCGGCAACGAGCTGGGCCGACCTGCTCACCGCGACCTTCCCGCCGGGTTCGGTGAGCGGGGCACCGAAGTCGACGGCACTGCGGGCCATCGAGGCACTGGAGCCGGTGCCGCGCGGGCCCTACTGCGGGGCGATCGGCTGGGTGGACTCCGAGCGGTCCCGTGGGGTGGTTGCCGTCGGCATCCGCACCTTCTGGAGGGAGGGCTCCCACCTGCACTTCGGCACAGGTGCCGGCATCACCTGGGGATCCGACCCCGACCGGGAGTGGCAGGAGACCGAGCTCAAGGCCGCCCGGCTCCTACGCTTGGCCGGTGCCTGACTTCGACGCTGCAGTGCCGGTGGTGTGGGTCGACGGATCACTGAGGTCCGCGGACGAGCCCGCGATCGCCCCGCTCGATCACGGCCTGACTGTCGGTGACGGGGTGTTCGAGACGCTCAAGGTGGTGGCAGGCACCCCCTTCGCCCTCAGCCGTCACCTACGACGTCTGACCCGTTCGGCTCTCGGGCTGGGCCTGGAGCCACCTGACCTGGACCGGGTACGCGCAGGCGTCGATGCCGTCCTGGCCGCCGGTGCCACGGACGGGCTCCAGCGGCTTCGCGTCACCTTGACGGCCGGTCCCGGACCACTCGGCAGCGACCGCACGCCTGGACGGGCGACCGTCGTGGTGGCACTGGCCGCCGGGACGACCTGGCCAGCGGGGGCCAGCGTGGCGGTGGCTCCGTGGCCGCGCAACGAGCGGGGCCCGCTGGTCGGGCTCAAGACGACGTCGTACGCCGACAACGTGGTTGCGCTGGCGTGGGCGCTCGCCCACGGCGCCGACGAGGCGCTGCTCGCCAACACCGTGGGCGAGCTGTGCGAGGGCACGGGCAGCAACGTGTTCGTCGTCCTCGACCGTCAGGTGCTCACCCCTCGGCTCGCCTCCGGCTGCCTGGCCGGCGTCACCCGGGACCTGGTCCTGGAGTGGACCGAGGCGACCGAGGCCGAGATCGACCTCGTGGGCCTGTACGAGGCCAGTGAGGTGTTCCTCACCAGCTCGACCCGGGACGTGCAGGCGGTGACCAGCCTGGACGGGCTGCCGCGCGAGATCGGGCCCACCACCCGGCGGATCCGGGCCGAGTTCGCCCGCCGCAGCGCGGCCGACCTCGACCCCTGATGCGCAGGCCGCCGGCTCACGGGCCCACGAAGACGTCGAGCAGCGCCTCGACGGCGTCGAGCAGGCCCTCCTGGGTGCGGCCGCCGTCGAGCCGAACCGGCCCGCCCGGGCCCTGCACGACGAACGTGGGTGTCCCGGTGATCCCCAGGGCGCGGCCGTCGTGGTAGTCGCGGGCGATCGCCCCGGAGTGGCGGCCGTCGGCCAGCGCGCGTCGAACTGCGGTCGGGGTCGCACCGCCGCGCTCTGCCATCCGGACGAGGTCGTCGGGGGAGGAGACCTCGCCGTTGGCGGCCAGGATGGCCCGGACCACGGGCCACAGCACGCCTTGGGCCCGGGCTTCCTCGGCCACCTGGGCGGCCGGGACGGCCCAGGTGTGCGAGACGAGAGGGAAGTGCCGGAAGCGGATGGTCGTCAGGGCCTGGAGCCGGTCGATGTCGTCGAGGATCGCCGAGCAGTCCGGGCAGAGCAGGTCGCACCACAGCTCGACCCCGGGGTGCGTCGGCGGCACCAGCCCGTCACGGCTCATGGCGCGAACGGTAGCGCCGTTGCCGACCAGGTTCCTCAGGACCCGAGCAGGCGCTCGAGCGCGGCGTCCACGTCCAGGTACGCGGACTCGAAGCCCGGCGGGACGAGCTGGTAGCACTGCTCGAGGAAGGCCAGCACATCCTGGCTGGAGGCTTCCAGCACGGCGATGCCGTCCCCGGAGGACAGCTCGATCTGCACGGTGTGCCCGGCCCACGAGTCGATGCGGGGGCTCACGTGCACGTCGCCGTCCCCCACGGGGTGGACGATGCCCTCGTCCAGGAGGTCGCGGGCGAACACCCAGCGCACCTGCGTGTCGGTCCCGACGTCGAACCGGGCGTGCACGGCGTAGGGGTCCTCGACCCGGTACTCCAGGTGCACGGTCAGCGGCATCGGCAGGTCGCCGAGCAGGGTCAGCGCGAGCGTCGTGCGCACGGCGGTGGAGTCCATCGGTCGTTCCCCTCAGAAGTGGCGGTCAACCGAGGTCTACCCGCCGCAACGTCTCGGCAAACCTCGGCGGGGACGCCTACGGTGGTGGCGTGCCACCGTCCGACATCGACCCCGCTCGCCTGGCCGAGCCGGCGTCGGACGACACCGTGGTCGAGACCTCGGCGCTACGTGGGCCGCTCAGGTGGGAGCAGCGGTACCGGGTCTTCCGGCAGAGCCTGCGCACGAACCAGGTGCTGGACCTCAGCTGGCGCATCGCTGTCCTGTCGATCGGCATCGTCGTGCTCGCGGCCGGGATCGCCATGCTCGCCCTGCCCGGTCCGGGTTGGGCCGCGATCCTCCTCGGGCTGCTCATCCTGGCCAGCGAGTTCGCCTGGGCCCGTCGGTCGCTGGACTGGGCCCGGCACCAAGCCCGTCGCGCCAAGGAGCAGGCACTCTCCCCGGAGGTTCGCCGGCGCAACCAGGTCATCGCCACGGTGGTCGCCCTCGGTGTCGTGGTCGCCGTGCTCGTGTACTGGCAGGTGTGGGGGTTTCCCGGCCCGGTCGGGGAGTGGGTCGCGACCAACATCTGGCGGTGACCGTCGAGCCCCTGGCGTCGGTTAACCTTGCGTCCAGCAGCAGCGGGCGATTAGCTCAGCGGGAGAGCGCCTCGTTCACACCGAGGAGGCCACTGGTTCGAACCCAGTATCGCCCACCCGGCCAAACCGCACGTCAGAGTGGGTGTAGGCGCCCCCAAGATGGACTGGGCGGGTGATCAGTCGGCGATCGGTGGGAGGTGCACGGTGACCTGCACCCCTCGCGGCGTGCGGTGCAGCACGGCCTCGGCGCCGGGACGCCTTCCAGCCGACAGCACCGGCTGCACCCAGCCGAGGTAGTCCTGGGTGACGCTCGCGGTGAGGTGCCCCACCACGGCACCGCCGATCATCACCTGCAGGGCGGGCTCGCCGTCGAAGCGGCCACCGGCGATCCGACCCAGTTCGAGCCCGGCGAAGAACGCAGCTCGAGCAGCCGCTCCCAGCAGCCGCTCGAGGATGGGCTGGGTGTCCTCGGTGCCGATCACAGGTACCGGTGCGTGGGCCTCCAGCAGGTCCAACCCGTTCGGGTCGTTGCGGGGGAGCAGCACGTCTGCCTCGCCGGCCTGCAGGTACAGGCCGTAGGAGCCACCGGCACCGCGGGTGAGGCGGGCCGGGCACCAACCCACCTCGCCCCGATCCGCCAGGTAGGCCAGCACGGGCAGGTAGCCGCACTCCGGCGCCAGCCGTCCCACCTGTCGACCGTCCACCTCGACCGCGACCGCGCCGGGGCGGTCGACGCCCACGGCGGGCGCGGTCACGAGCACGGCCGTCACCGGCAGGTTGCGGGCGGTCGGGGCGGCGGCCGCCGGCCCCCGCGCCGCGGCGGCGAGCTCAGCCTGGTGCTCGCCCGTCCCGAGCACCGGCACCCGGCCGAAGGACGACAGCCGGACCCCCCGCCCCGCCGCCGGGCTCGGCTCCGGCAGGGTGCCGGCCACGACTCCCCAGGCCCCGATCGGCTCGGTCGAGCGCCGGCGCAGCGCGAGCCATCCCACCACGAGGACGGCGAGGACACCCGCGAGCAGCCACTCCATGCGGTTCCTCCCTCGGCCGGTCGGCCCTGCGAGGCTAGTCCTCGTCCCGTCGCGGCCAGGCCCGACGGCCGACCGGCGAGCGCGGCAGGCTCGGTAGCATCGTCGACATCCCGAACACTGCCCCTGGAGTGCCCCACGTGCCCGAGTTGGTCATCACCGTCGACGGCGAGCAACGGCACGTCCCCGAACCGGCGACGGCCGAGCAGGCCCTGCGCACGGCCGGCAGCGACGCCGTCGTGGCGAGGGTGAACGGCGACCTGCGCGACCTGGAGACCGCGCTGGCCGACGGCGACACCGTCGAGTCGGTGCCGCTGGACTCCGAGGACGGCCGGTCGGTGCTGCGCCACTCCACCGCGCACGTGCTCGCGCAGGCCGTTCAGGAGCTGTTCCCGGAGGCCCGGCTGGGTATCGGCCCGCCCATCACCGACGGCTTCTACTACGACTTCGACGTCGACCGGCCGTTCACCCCCGAGGACCTGAAGGCCCTCAGCACGCGGATGCGGGCCATCGTCAAGGAGGGGCAGCGCTTCTCCCGCCGGGTCGTCACCGAGGACGAGGCCCGGGCCGAGCTCGCCGCCGAGCCGTACAAGCTCGAGCTCATCGGGCTCAAGGGCGGGGCGATGGGGGCGACCGAGGGCGCCTCGGTGGAGGTCGGCGGTGCCGAGCTGACCATCTACGACAACCTGCGCCGAGACGGCTCGCGGGCCTGGTGCGACCTGTGCCGCGGGCCGCACCTGCCCACCACCCGGCTGATCCCGGCGTTCGAGCTGACCCGGGTGGCGGCCGCGTACTGGCGCGGTAGCGAGAAGAACCCCCAGCTGCAGCGCATCTACGGCACCGCCTGGGAGTCCAAGGACGCCCTGCGCGCCCACCTGGACCTGCTCGCCGAGGCCGAGAGGCGGGACCACCGCAGGCTCGGAGCCGAGCTCGACCTGTTCTCCTTCCCCGAGCAGATCGGCTCGGGCCTGGCCGTCTGGCACCCCAGGGGTGGGGTCGTCCGCCGGGTGATGGAGGACTACTCGCGTGGGCGCCACGAGCAGGCCGGCTACCAGTTCGTCGCCACCCCGCACCTGACCAAGGCGGGGCTGTTCGCGACCTCCGGCCACCTGCAGTGGTACGCCGAGGGCATGTACCCGCCGATGGAGCTCGACGGCGGCGCCGAGTACTACCTCAAGCCGATGAACTGCCCGATGCACATGCTCATCTACTCCTCGCGGGGCCGGTCGTACCGCGAGCTGCCGATGCGGCTGTTCGAGTTCGGCACCGTGTACCGCTACGAGAAGTCCGGCGTCGTGCACGGCCTGACCCGCGCCCGCGGCTTCACCCAGGACGACTCGCACATCTTCTGCACCCCCGAGCAGCTCCAGGACGAGCTGGCGTCGCTGCTGGACTTCGTGGTCGGGCTGCTGCGCGACTACGGCCTGACCGACTTCACCGCCGAGCTGTCGACCCGTCCCGAGGACTTCGTGGGCGAGCCAGAGCAGTGGGCCGCCGCCGAGGCTGCGCTGGAGGACGCGCTCCGGCGCTCAGGGCTGCCGTACACGATCGCCGAGGGCGAGGGCGCCTTCTACGCACCGAAGATCGACGTGCACGTCAAGGACGCCATCGGCCGTCGGTGGCAGCTGTCGACCCTGCAGGTCGACCTTCAGCTGCCGGTGCGCTTCGACCTGGAGTACCAGGCCGCCGACGGCTCCCGCCGGCGTCCGTGCGTGATCCACCGGGCCCTGTTCGGCTCGGTCGAGCGCTTCTTCGCCATCCTGCTCGAGCACTACGCCGGCGCCTTCCCCGCCTGGCTCGCGCCGGTGCAGGTCGTGGGCATCCCGATCACCGACGCGCACGTGCCCTACCTGCAGGAGGTGGCGGCGCGCCTGCGTGAGCGGGGTATCCGGGTCGAGGTGGACGTATCCGACGACCGGATGCAGAAGAAGATCAGGACCGCCCAGCGTGCGAAGGTGCCGTACATGCTGCTCGCCGGCGACGCCGACGTGGCCGCTGGTGCGGTGTCGTTCCGCTACCGGGACGGCTCGCAGCGCAACGGCGTCCCCGTGGACGAGGCAGTGGCCGAGATCGTGTCTGCCGTGGCCAGCAGGGCGGCATGACCGACCGGGACGAGGTCGGCACGCCCGCGACCTCGCCCGAGCTCGTCGCCCAGGACGGCGCCGCCGTCCCGGACGGGTTCTCCCGGCTGTGGACCCCGCACCGGATGGCTTACATCAAGGGCGAGAAAGCCCCGCCGGACCAGCCGGAGGGCTGCCCGTTCTGCCGCATCCCGACCCTCGACGACCGCACCGGCCTGGTGCTGGCCCGCGGCTCGCTGACCTACGCCGTGCTCAACCTGCACCCCTACAACCCCGGCCACCTGATGGTCGTGCCGTACCGGCACGTCGCCGGCCTGGACGACCTCGACGACGACGAGGCCGGCGAGCTCATGGCGATGACCCAGCAGGCGCTGCGGGCGCTGCGCGCCGTGTCGTCCCCGCACGGCTTCAACGTCGGCATCAACCTCGGCGGCGTGGCCGGTGGCTCGTTGGCCGCGCACCTGCACCAGCACGTCGTGCCCCGCTGGACCGGCGACGCCAACTTCATCGCCGTCATCAGCCAGACCAAGGTGATCCCGCAGCTGCTGGCCGAGACCCGCGACCTGGTAGCGCGGGCGTGGCCGCGCTGAGCGCCCCCCTGGCCCCGCGCGGGACGAGCGTGCGCGGGCGCGCCCCCTGGGCCCGCGCGGGCCGTCAGGACTGGGCTGCGGCCGCCTCGATGGCCTTGGCCGCCAGGTGCGCCGGCATCGGCTCGTAGTGGTCGAAGGTGCGGCTGAACGTGCCGGTGCCGTGCGAGAGCGACCGCAGGTCGATGGCGTAGCGGACGATCTCCACCTGCGGCACCTGGGCCCGCACCATGGTCCGGCCCGAGCCCACCGGCTCGGTGCCCTGCAGCCGGCCGCGCCGGGAGGACAGGTCGCCCATGACGGCACCGAGGTACTCGTCGCGCACCAGCACCGACACCTCGTCCACGGGTTCGAGCAGGGACACCCCGGCGGCCTCGGCGGCCTCCTTCATCGCGAGCGCGCCGGCGGTCTGGAACGCCATGTCCGAGGAGTCCACGCTGTGCGCCTTGCCGTCCACCAGCGTCGCCCGGAAGTCCACGATCGGGTAACCGGCCGCCACTCCCTTCTCCGCCTGTGCCCGGATGCCCTTCTCCACCGACGGGATGAACTGGCGCGGTACCGACCCGCCGACCACCTTGTCGACGAACTCGATCCCGCTGCCCTCCGGCAGCGGCTCGACCAGCACCTCGCAGATGCCGAACTGGCCGTGGCCGCCGCTCTGCTTCACGTGCCGCCCGCGTACCTGGGCCGGGCCGGTGAAGGTCTCCCGCAGCGGCACCCGCAGCGCCACGGTGTCCACGGCCACCCCGTAGCGGCTCGCCAGCTTGTCCAGCAGCACGTCGGCGTGAGCCTCGCCCATGGTCCACAGCACGAGCTGGCGGGTCTCGGCGTTGTTCTCCACCCGCAGCGTCGGGTCCTCGGCCACGAGCCGGGAGATCGCCCCGGAGAGCTTGTCCTCGTCGGCCTTCGCGTGCGCGACGATCGCCACCGGCAGCAGCGGCTCGGGCAGATCCCAGGGCCGCAGCACCACCGGCCGGTCCTTGTCCGACAAGGTGTCGCCGGTCTCGGCCCGCGACAGCTTGGCCACAGCGCAGATGTCCCCGGCCACGCACTCGCCGACCGTGCGCAGGGTCTTGCCGAGCGGGGACGACAGGGCGCCGACGCGCTCGTCCTCGTCGTGGTCGGGGTGCCCGCCGTGTCCCAGGAGCAGGCTCGCGGAGTGGCCCGAGACGTGCACGACGGTGTCGGGCCGCAGTGTCCCGGAGAAGACCCGGACGAGGCTGATCCGTCCGACGTAGGGGTCGGAGGTGGTCTTGACCACCTCGGCGACCAGGGGCGCCGAGGTGTCGACGGCCAGCTCGGTGACCGGCGTGCCCTCCAGCGTCGTGGCTTCGGGCATCGGGTGCTCGAGCGGCGACGGGAACGCGCTGGTGATCAGCTCGAGCAGCTCGGCCAGGCCCACCCCGCTCACCGAGCAGGCCGGGATGACGGGGAAGAACGACGCGCGGGCCACGGCCTTCTCCAGGTCGTCGACGAGAACCTCCAGCGCCACCTCGTCCCCGGCCAGGTAGCGGTCCATCAGGGTCTCGTCCTCGGACTCCTCGATGATGGCCTCCAGCAGACCCGGACGGGACGCGTCGATGCGGTCGCGCTCGGTCGCGCCCGGCGGCCGTTCGGTGACGGTGCCGCCGGTGTGGTCGAGGACCCGCTCGGAGAGCAGCGCGATGAGGCCGGTGACCTCGGCGCCGGCGCTGATCGGCAGGTAGGCGGGTAGCACCTTCTTGCCGAAGGCGTCCTGGCAGGCCGCGAGCGCGTTCTCGACGTCGGCGCGCGCGTGGTCGAGCTTGGTGATCACCACCGCCCGGGGCATGCCCACCGCGGCGCACTCCTCCCACAGCGCCTGGGTGGAGCCGTCGATGCCGTCGGCGGCCGACACGACGAACAGGGCGCAGTCGGCAGCACGCAGCCCCGCCCGCAGCTCCCCGACGTAGTCGGCGTAGCCGGGCGTGTCGAGCAGGTTCACCTTCACCCCGTCGAAGACCAGCGGGGCGACGGACAGCGACACCGACCGTTGCTGCTTGACTTCGGCCTCGTCGAAGTCGGTCACAGTCGTGCCGTCCTCGACCCGGCCGGCGCGACCGATCGTGCCGGTGGCTACCAGCAGCGCCTCGACCAGCGTCGTCTTGCCCGCCCCGGTGTGCCCGACGAGGACGACGTTGCGCACGGCGTCCGGCGTCGCGGCCTGCGGGCCTGCGGCGGTGCTGGGTCGATCAGCCATCGATGCTCCTGTCGCTGACGCGGGCGCCGTCGGGTCGGCGTCCGGGGGATCATCCTTCGTCTGCGCCCAACCCTGACACACGTGGTGGGTCGGCCCGGGAGGCAGCCCCGGCCCGTAGCATCGCCGCCGTGCTCAGCCAGCACGTGCGCCCCGCGATGGCCAAGGTGCTCGACCCCATCGGTCGAGCGCTGCTGCGCGTCGGCCTGACCCCGGACGTGGTGACGATCGCCGGGATGCTCGGCACCTGCGCGGCGGCGCTGTGGTTCTACCCCCGCGGCCAGCTGTTCGTCGGCACGCTGGTGATCACGGTCCTGGTGCTGGCCGACAGCATCGACGGCACGATGGCCCGGCTGTCCGGGCGGTCCAGCGCCTGGGGCGCGTTCCTGGACTCGGTGCTCGACCGCTTCGCCGATGCGGCCATCTTCGCCGGCCTGGCCGTGTGGCTGGCTGCCGCCGGTGAGCTGTGGGGGGTGGCGTTCACGATCGCCGCGCTGGCACTCGGCCAGATCGTCTCCTACACCCGGGCCCGGGCCGAGGGTCTGGGTGCTCAGGCGGCGATGGGCCTGGCCGAGCGGGCGGAGCGGCTCATCGTCGTGCTCGTCGCAGCCGGCATCGTGGGCCTCGGCGCGCCGGTGCAGGTGCTCGTCGTGGCCATGGCCGTGCTGGCCGTCGCGTCGGCGGTGACGGTCGGCCAGCGGTTCGCCGCGGTGCGTCGCCAGCTGTACCCGGGGTCGAGGACGACCGGGCCGGAGGAGGAGAGATGAACTGGCGCCACACCGGCTCCGTGCTGGCCTACCGCGGGGGCTGGCGCGCGGTTCGCTACCTGCCGGAGCCGGTCGCCTACCGCACCTTCGACCTGCTGGCGGACGCGGCCTGGTCGCGGCGGGGCAAGGGACCCCGGCGGCTGCGGGCCAACCTGGCCCGCGTCGTGGGCCCGGACGCCGACCTCGACGCGGTGGCGAAGGAGGGGATGCGCCGCTACCTGCGCTACTGGTGCGAGGTGTTCCGGCTGCCGGACTGGGACGACGCCCGGGTCGGCACGCGGCTGCGCATCGACAACGAGCAGCACCTGCTGGAGCCGCTCGAGGCTGGCACCGGTGTCGTCGGAGCCGTTCCGCACATGGGCAACTGGGACCACGCCGGGGCAGCCGTCTGCCTGCGAGGGGTGAAGATCACCACGGTTGCCGAGCGGCTCGAGCCCGAGGAGGTCTACGAGGAGTTCCTCTCCTTCCGGCAGGGCCTGGGGATGGAGATCCTGCCGCTGTCCGGCGGGGATGTGGACGTCTTCTCGACCCTGGCCGACCGGGTGCGCGCCAACGCGTTCGTGCCGCTGCTGGCCGACCGCGACCTGACCAAGCGCGGGCTGCCGGTCACGTTCTTCGGGGAGCGGGCCACGATGCCGGCGGGCCCTGCCGCCCTTGCCCTGCGCACCGGGGCGCCGCTGGTGCCGGTGGCGCTGTGGGCAGAGGGCGCCCCGCCGCACCACACCAACGTGTTGCACTTCGGCGCCCCGATCGAGGTGCCGGCGGGGTCGGGCTCGGACCGGGCCGCCACCATGACCCAGGCCGTCGCGGACTTCTTCGCCGAGCAGATCCGCGCCCATCCGGGCGACTGGCACATGCTGCAGAGGCTGTTCACCGCCGACCTCGAGCCGCGATGAAGGTCGGGCTCGTCTCGCCCTACTCCTGGTCGGCGATGGGCGGGGTGCAGGCGCACATCCGCGACTTCGCCGCCGAGCTGCGTTGCCGTGGCCACGAGGCATCGATCCTGGCCCCCGCCGATGACGAGGACAGCCTGCCCGCCGGGGTGGTGTGGGGCGGTCGCCCAGTGGCCCTGCCCTACAACGGCTCGATCGCCCGGCTCAGCTTCGGCCCGGTGACGGCCGGCCGGGTGCGGCGCTGGCTCTCCGCCGGCGACTTCGACCTCGTCCACGTCCACCAACCCGACTCGCCCAGCCTGTCCATCCTGGCCGTCTGGGCGGCCGACCAGCCGTTGGTGGGCACCTGGCACATGGCCATCGACCGGTCCCGCGCGCTGGTCGGCTTCGCCGGGATCCTGCGGCCGTCGCTGGAGAAGATCTCCGCCCGCATCGCGGTGAGCGAGGCCGCGCGCACCACGCTGGTCAACCACCTCGGTGGCGACCCGGTGCTCATCCCCAACGGCGTCCACGTCGACACCTACGCCCACGCACCGCAGTGGGAGGAGCTGCGCGGCCCGGGGGGCACCGTGTCGTTCCTCGGCCGGCTGGACGAGCCGCGCAAGGGCCTGCCCGTGCTGCTGGCCGCCTGGCCGGGCATCGTGACCGCGTGTCCGCGGGCGCGGCTGGTGGTGGCCGGGCCGGGCGACGTCGAGGAGGCGCTGGCGCTGCTGCCGGGGCCGGTCCAGCCCACCGTGCGCTTCCTCGGCCGGGTCAGCGACGAGGACAAGGCGCGCCTGCTCGCCAGCAGCGACGTCTACGTGGGGCCGCACACCGGCGGGGAGTCGTTCGGGATCGTCCTGGTCGAGGCGATGGCCGCGGGTGCCGTCGTGGTCGCCAGCGACCTGCCGGCCTTCCGCGACGTGCTGGCCGACGGTGCCGCCGGCCGGCTGTTCCCCACCGGTGACGCCGACGGGCTCACCGCCGCCGTCGTCGGGCTGCTGGGGGACGCAGAGGCGCGGCGCAGGCTGCGGGCCGCTGCCGCGCGGCACGTCCCCCGCTACGACTGGTCCACGGTCACCGAGCAGGTGCTGGAGGTCTACGACCTCGTCCTCGGTCGCCGGGCCCGGCGGAAGGAGGCATGACGTGGAGGCCCTGGTCGTCGTGCTGGCGCTGGTGGCGCTGCTGGCCCTCGTGCTCACCTGGTCGGCCGGCCGGCTCGACCACCTGCACTCGAGGGTGGAGCGGATGGCGGCCACCCTGGACGCCGAGCTGCTGCGGCGCTCGGCGGCCACGCTCGACCTGGCGACAAGCGGGGTCCTCGACCCGGCGACCTCGATGGTGCTGGCCGACGCCGCCCACCGGGCCCGCACGGCCGGTCCGGGGGAGCGGGAGGAGGCCGAGAACGCCCTCACCGAGGCGTTGCTGGTGGCCTTCGCCGACGACTCCGAGACGCACGCGCTCGAGCGGGACGCCGAGGCCGCGGCCCGGATCGCCGAGGTGGCGACGGCAAGCCGGCGGGTGCAGACGGCCCGACGGCTGCACAACGACACCGTAGCCGTCACCCGGGTGCGGCGCCGCGCCCCGTTCGTCCGCGCCTTCCACCTGGCCGGCCGGGCGGTCGTGCCCGAGCCGTCGGAGTTCGACGACCGGGTACCGCCGGTGTTCCAGCGCTGACCGACCGCTTCGCCGGGGCGGTACCGGCCCCGCCGACGACCTACCATGGTGGGCCATGTCCACCACCGACGCTGCTGCACCCCCCTCGGCTCCCGTCCTCGGCACCGCCCGGGTGAAGCGAGGGATGGCCGAGATGCTCAAGGGCGGCGTGATCATGGACGTCGTCACACCCGACCAGGCCCGGATCGCCGAGGACGCCGGTGCCGTCGCGGTGATGGCCCTCGAGCGGGTGCCGGCCGACATCCGCGCCCAGGGCGGCGTGGCCCGGATGAGCGACCCGGACATGATCTCCGAGATCATCGCGGCCGTCTCCATCCCGGTCATGGCCAAAGCGCGCATCGGCCACTTCGTCGAGGCCCAGGTGCTGCAGGCGCTGGGCGTGGACTACGTCGACGAGTCCGAGGTGCTGACCCCGGCGGACTACACCCACCACATCGACAAGTGGCAGTTCACCGTCCCATTCGTCTGCGGGGCCACCAACCTGGGCGAGGCGCTGCGCCGCATCGGCGAGGGTGCGGCCATGATCCGATCCAAGGGGGAGGCCGGCACCGGGGACGTCTCCAACGCCACCACGCACATGCGGGCGATCGGTGCCGAAGTCCGACGGCTCTCGTCGCTGCGGACCGACGAGCTCTACGTCGCGGCCAAGGAGCTGGCAGCGCCGCTGCCGCTGGTCGAGGAGGTCGCCCGGGAGGGACGGCTGCCTGTCGTGCTGTTCACCGCCGGCGGGATCGCCACGCCGGCCGACGCGGCCATGATGATGCAGCTCGGCGCGGACGGCGTGTTCGTCGGCTCGGGCATCTTCAAGTCCGGTGACCCGGCCCGGCGGGCGGCCGCGATCGTGGCCGCCACCACCCACTTCGACAACCCCGACGTCCTGGCGAAGGTCTCTCGTGGCCTGGGGGAGGCGATGGTGGGCATCAACGTCGAGGAGATCCCGCAGCCGCATCGCCTGGCCGACCGGGGTTGGTGATCCTGCGCGTCGGCGTCCTGGCCCTGCAGGGCGACGTTCGCGAGCACCAGCGCATCCTCACCGACCTGGGCGCTCAGGCGCCGCGGGTGCGCACGCCGGAGGAGCTCGCCGGCGTGGACGCCTTGGTGCTGCCCGGCGGGGAGTCGACGACGATGTCGAGGCTGGCCGGGGTGCTCGGGATGCTCGAGCCGCTGCGGGCGGCGATCGCCGCCGGCCTGCCGGTGTACGGCTCCTGTGCCGGGATGATCCTGCTCGCCGGGCGCCTGCTGGACGCCCCGGCCGACCAGCAGACCTTCGGCGGGCTCGACGTCACCGTGCGGCGCAACGCCTTCGGACGCCAGGTCGACTCGTTCGAGACCGACCTCCGGGTCGCCGAACTGGGTCCCCCGCTGATGCGCGCGGTGTTCATCCGGGCCCCTTGGGTGGAGGACGCCGGCCCGGACGTGCAGGTGCTCGCCCGGGTCGAGGGCGGCCCCGCCGACGGTAGGATCGTGGCGGTCCGCCAGGGCCGGGTGCTGGCGACCTCGTTCCACCCCGAGCTCACCGGGGACACCCGGATGCACCAGCACTTCCTGGCGCTCGTCCGGGCAGGCTGAGCAGAGAGGAGCGCACGGTGTCCGGTCACTCCAAGTGGGCGACCACCAAGCACAAGAAGGCCGTCGTCGACGCCAGGCGCGGCAAGCTCTTCGCCAAGCTCATCAAGAACGTGGAGGTCGCGGCCCGCCTCGGCGGCGCGGACCCCGACGGCAACCCGACGCTGTACGACGCCATCCAGAAAGCCAAGAAGTCGTCGGTGCCCAACGACAACATCGATCGCGCCGTCAAGCGTGGCGCCGGTCTGGAGGCCGGGGGGGCGGCCTACGAGACGATCATGTACGAGGGCTACGGGCCGCACGGGGTGGCCGTCCTCGTCGAGTGCCTCACCGACAACCGCAACCGGGCCGCTGCCGAGGTGCGCACGGCGATGACGCGCAACGGCGGCTCGATGGCCGACCCCGGCTCGGTCGCCTACCTGTTCGCCCGCAAGGGCGTCGTGCTGGTGCCGAAGGAGCAGGGCGGTCGGGACCTGGATGAGGACGGCCTGCTCGAGGTGGTGCTCGAGGCGGGGGCGGAGGACGTCGAAGACCTCGGAGAGGCGTTCGAGGTGCGCAGCGAGGCGGCCGACCTCGTCGCGGTGCGCGCGGCCATCGAGACCGCGGGCCTGGACTACGAGTCGGCCGAGTCGTCCTGGCTGCCCTCGGTCACCGTGCCGCTGGAGGCCGGCGGTGCCGAGAAGGTGTTCCGGCTGCTCGACGCCCTCGAGGACAGCGACGACGTGCAGAACGTCTACGCGAACTTCGACGTCCCCGACGACGTGCTGGCGGCCGTCGGGACATGACCCACCGCCGGGACGACCTGCTCGGCGCGTCGCAGCCGGTCGTGAACCCGCCCCCGCTAGGGTGTCGAACACGTGTTCTAGCGACGGTCGTCCCAGCGGAGGGGGCAGCGTGCGTGTCGTCGGCATCGACCCGGGCCTGACCCGATGTGGGCTGGCCGCCGTGCAGGGCGGCCCCGGCCTGCGGCCGACGCTGCTCGGCGTCACCGTGGTCACGACCCCCGCCACCGCGCCGCTCGCCGACCGGCTGTGCGCCCTGGAGACGGCGCTGCTGGCGTGGCTGGCTCGGCACCGGCCCGACGAGGTGGCCGTCGAGGCCGTCTTCAGCCAGCACAACACCGCCTCGGTCATCGCCACGGCCCAGGCCGCCGGGGTGGCCGTGCTCGTCGCGGGACGGCAGCGGCTGCCGGTGCGCACGCACACCCCGACCGAGGTCAAGGCGGGCGTGACCGGCAACGGCGGGGCGGACAAGCAGCAGGTCTCCCGGATGGTGACGACGCTGCTGGGCCTGGACGCGCCGCCCCGCCCGGTCGATGCGACCGACGCGCTGGCGCTGGCGCTGGCCCACCTGTGGCAGGCCCCGGTGCAGGCGCGCAAGGAGGCGGCGCTGGCCCGGGTGCGGCTGGCCTCGAGGGCCCGGGGGTGAGCCGATGATCGCCTCGGTGCGTGGCACCGTGCTCGCAGTCGGGGTGGACCACGCCGTGGTGGAGACCGGGGGGGTCGGTCTGCTGCTGCTCTGCCCGCCCCGCACCCTGGCCGAGCTGCGGGTCGGTGAACCCGCCCGCCTCGCCTCCAGCCTGGTCGTCCGGGAGGACTCGCTCACCCTCTACGGCTTCGGCAGCGACGACGAGCGGGGTCTGTTCGAGCAGCTCCTCGGGGTGTCCGGGATCGGCCCTCGGCTCGCGGTCGCCATGCTGGCCGTCCTGGGCCCCGACGAGATCAGGCTCGCCGTGGCCTCCGACGACCTCACCACGCTGACGCGCGTCCCCGGCATCGGTCGCAAGGGCGCGCAACGCCTCGTGCTGGAGCTGAAGGACCGGCTGGCCGTACCGTCCGGTGCCGAGCCGGTGGGGGCGCCGCCCGCGGCTCCGGGTCGTGCCGCCTGGGCCGACCAGGTCAACGCCGCGCTCGTCGGCCTGGGCTGGGGGGCCCGGGAGGCGGCCGCCGCCGTGGAGGCGGTGGCGCCGGCCGCTGCTCAGATGATCGACCAGGGCGGGACGCCTGACGTGGCAGTGCTGCTGCGCACGGCTTTGCGCTCGTTGGACCGGCCGTGACCGACGACGCGGAGCCGCTGTCGGTGCTGGCCTCGGTGGCCGCCGACGACGACCGGGCCGCCGACGCGGCGCTGCGCCCCCGCCGGCTGGCCGACTTCGTGGGCCAGCCCCGGGTGCGCGACCAGCTGTCGCTGCTGATCGAGGCAGCGATGGTGCACCAGCGGGTGCCTGACCATGTGCTGCTGTCCGGTCCTCCCGGCCTCGGCAAGACGACCCTGGCCATGATCATGGCCGCGGAGCTGGGAGCGCCCCTGCGGGTGGCCAGCGGCCCCGCGATCCAGCACGCCGGGGATCTCGCCTCGATCCTGTCGGGCCTGGCCGACGGCGAGGTGCTGTTCCTCGACGAGGTGCACCGGCTGGCGCGCCCGGCCGAGGAGATGCTCTACCTAGCCATGGAGGACTTCCGGGTCGACGTGGTGGTCGGCAAAGGCCCAGGGGCCACCGTCATCCCGCTCCAGCTGCCCCGGTTCACCCTCGTCGGGGCCACCACCCGCGCCGGCCTGCTCACCGGCCCGCTGCGGGACCGGTTCGGCTTCACCGCCCACCTGGACTTCTACGACGCCGACGACCTGGTGGTCGTGCTGCGGCGCTCTGCCGGGCTGCTGGGGATCGCGATCGACACCGACAGCGCCCGCGAGATCGCCCGACGTTCCCGGGGCACGCCCCGGATCGCCAACCGGCTGCTGCGCCGGGTGCGCGACTACGCGACCGTGCGCGCCGACGGCGTCGTCGACCTGACCGTCGCCCGCGAGGCGCTGGCGGTGTACGACGTCGACGAGCGGGGGCTGGACCGGTTGGACCGGCAGGTGCTGAGCGCCCTGTGCGGGCGTTACGGCGGAGGGCCGGTCGGGCTGTCCACCATCGCGGTGGCGGTCGGGGAGGAGCCGGACACGGTGGAAGAGGTCAGCGAGCCCTTCCTCGTGCGGGAGGGTCTGCTGATCCGCACCCCCCGAGGGCGCGTGGCCACCCCGGCCGCGTTCGCGCACCTGGGGTTGGGGGATCCCACCGTCGCGGTGGTGGCCCCGACGGCGCCCACGCTGGACTTGGGCCTGCCCGGGGACGGCCCGGACGGCCCGTAGAATCGGGGCCGAGCCCGGGTGCCACGCCCGGGGCCCCAGCCGACCCCGGAGCTTGCATGGACGCCCTGACCACCCTGCTGCCGCTGCTGCTCATCATCTTCGCCTTCTACTTCCTGCTCTACCGGCCGATGAAGCAGCGCAACCGCGAGATCGCCGCCACCCAGGCCGCGTTGCGCCCCGGCGCGCGGGTGATGATGGGCGGCGGCCTGTACGCCACGGTCGTCACCGTCGGTGACGAGGAGGTCACGGTCCAGGCAGCCCCCGGGGTGGAGCTGACCTACAACCGTCAGGGTGTGGTCAAGGTCGTCTCGCCGGTGGCCGCGCCCGACGAGCCGACTCCCTGAGCGTGGCGCAAGTCCCCGTCGCGCGGCCCTGGCGATCGCTGGGCATCTTCTTCCTGCTGCTCGCCGCCCTGTACGGCTTCCTGTTCTGGCAGGGCAAGACGAGCCCGGTGCTGGGCCTCGACCTCGAAGGTGGCACCAGCATCACCCTGACGGCCCGCACCACCGACGGCCAGCCGCCCAGCCAGGACTCGCTGGAAGAGGCCCGGGCGATCATCGAGCAACGGGTCAACGGCAGCGGCATCGCCGAGGCCGAGGTCACCACCCAGGGCGACTCCTCGATCATCGTCCAGGTGCCCGGTGTCGGGCAGGACGAGATCGTGGCGCTGGTCGGGCAGACCGCGGAGCTGCAGTTCCGGCCGGTGTGGGCGGTCGCCGCCGGCAGCAGCCCGGTGCAGCAGGGCCCGGTGCCCACGCCGGGAGCCACCCCGGAGCCGACCCCAGCAGCGACGCCGGCGCAGACACCCGCGGCGACACCGGCACCCACGCCGGACACGACCGGCCTGGGTGCCGTCCGCGAGCAGACCTCCGACCGGACGAGTCGCGGCGCGAGCCGCGAGTCGGTCGCAGCGGCCGGTGCGTCACCCACCCCGTCACCCACGCCCGTCCCGGCGCAGGAGCAGACCGGCCCCACCGCCGAGCAGTTCAGTGCCCTGGAGCAGTTCTCCTGCGCCGACATCGATCCGGCCCAGACGACGCCGGCCGACGAGCCCCTCATCACCTGCGACCGCACCGGGTCCAACCGCTACCTGCTGGGCCCGGCCGCCGTGGTCGGCACCGACATCGCCGACGCCACCGCGGGCATCCCGCAGGGCGGGGTGGCCTGGCAGGTGAACCTGGAGTTCACCGGCGAGGGGGCGGACAAGTTCTTCGCCAGCACCCAGCAGCTGTCGACCCAGCCACCCCCGCAGAACCAGTTCGCCATCGTGCTCGACGGCCTGGTCGTGTCGGCCCCCCAGGTCAACGAGCCCATCCCGGGCGGGCGCGCCCAGATCACCGGGCAGTTCAGCCAGGACGAGGCGCAGGGCCTGGCCAACGTGCTGCGCTACGGCGCGCGCCCGCTGGCCTGCGAGGTCTCCGACGTCACCGCCGTCTCGCCCACCCTCGGCG
>Ga0114939_10000320_pt1 | contig 41359 bp, 28 predicted proteins | sample AshMeaCrysSpring_FD_87196 | JGI IMG/M metagenome (GOLD analysis project Ga0114939, IMG submission 87196) | Groundwater microbial communities from Big Spring, Nevada to study Microbial Dark Matter (Phase II) - Ash Meadows Crystal Spring | ecosystem: Environmental > Aquatic > Deep subsurface >...
AGCGTCACCATCATATTCCCGTCCTTGTCAAATACGGGCCCATAGGCGTATTCGTGATAATTGCCGCTGAGCTCAAACACATAGACCGGCTCATATCGATCTGCACGTCCGTCCTGGTTATCATCCGTGATCCGCGTCAACTCTCCACGCTGGGTGCAAAAAAAGGAACCGTCTCTATAGGCCAGCCCAAGCACTTCATGCAGGCCGGAAGCGAACTTTGTATAAACCGGTAGCGATCCGTCTTTAGCATAGGGATTGCTGATCATCCAAATCTCACCACGCCTGGTGGACGCTGCAATCCTGCCGTCCGGCAAGACGGCAATGCCACCCACCTCAAGCCGGATATCCTCCGGAATGGCCAGGGTCTTGATGGGATAATAATCCTCCTCGGTCTGGGTGCGCGTTTGTGCCATTGCGTTATCCATCTGAATGAATAGGATCAGCATTGCAGTGAATAAAAATGCGCAGTGCTTCAATGAAATATGTTTGTCTCTTTGTTTCATGATCAGCAGATTACCAGTAATAAGTGAATTGAACGGGGATATTGTTTCGGGCCTGGGCGGTCAGTACATCCATTTCGCCCCTGCGCACGATGTTGAATTTGGTGATACCATTCGCCTGGATATAATACTGTCCATCCAAGCGATAATACCCTGCGCTGATTTCCTGAATCTGCCTGCCTTCCGCGAGCCTGTATATGGCCCCCGCAGGTATTTGCCCGGACACTGGACTGAGTTTTCTTTGTAAGCCCTTACCTCCATCCACCGGACGGATTTCATCTGTGTAGGCCCATCCTTCCAACCGATACGTGAAAACCGGGTATCGTCCTGCATCCAGTGTATATCCCAGGTATTGCAGATCCGCCGTGGAGACGCTGTCCTTCCACTCATTGCGTGTTGTGGAGTGGGGCGATAAGCCCGCGAAAACAGGGCCGGCACCCAATGGCTCGGCAGTCTGTGGCTCACCGCGCTCATACCACATTTCCGTAGTATTCAGAAAATCTCCGCGCCAAATCCTGAGCAATGCATCCTGTCTTAGGTCGATTGCATAATGCATGCCGGATGGGTCGCCTACGGAAACCACATGCGTCCTTTTCTTACCATCATGCACCATGAAGGAACGGAGCATTTCCGGTTCCCGCGCAATAGGCTGCGTGATCAGCGGATGCGCCGGTATCTCCGGAATCGATGCCGGATCATGAATGCCAACGGGTTTGCTATTGGGCTTACTGATAAAAATACCCAACCCTGAAGGAGCCCATCCCACATGTTTCACCAGGTGCAAGACAAAGCGATGTTTTCCCTGCGTGAGCGCAACTTGTCCCCTGAGCGGATCTCCGCCTAGCCAGGTCCAGGCGTCCTTGATCACTTCCTTGTCATCAATATATAAACTGCCCACACCCGTTGTCTGCATCACCACCCGATAGGTATCCGTGGCCGGTACTTCAAGGTTGCCTTCAAAGCGGAGATAATAATCGTCCTTGCTATCTGCCAATCGGCCATCAATAGCATCTGCATTTCCTTTCTTCAAGAGCTCCTTATCCGCATACTGTTGACGGTCTTTACCTGGAGCCTCATAGTAGCGATAGGAAACGTCGGTAATGGGTATTCGTAGGTCTTCCAGCGGTGCGTACCGGATATTTCTGAATGCCACGCAACCATGATCGCCCTGGATCCGGATGGGGCCCAAGGCCTGTTCATCCTGAAATGCGGATCCGCGGGTGGGTCCGCTGAGGATCAGGTCCCGATGAATCACAACGCCGTTGAGGGTTACTTTGAGGAAACGCGCGTCTGCAATTTTTTGGCCTTTGGCGTTGAAGCGTGGCGACTGGAATTCAACCTGTAGTTTCTGCCACAGGCCGGGAGCCAGAGATGCGTTGGACAGTGGTGCCCTGCCTTCAAAGCCCTGCTTGGAAACGGGTTTGAGGGAATCCCATCGCTGATAGATCCCACCCATATCGGAGAAGGTAGGTCTTGTCTTTCCCCAGCTATCGAGCAATTGCAATTCATACCTGCCCTGGAAATAGATGCCTGAATTAGACCCCTTGGCCATCATGATCTCCATCTCCAGGTAAATATCCCCGTGCTGCATGTTGCTAAACAGATCAGTCTCCGGCTTGTATTCAATGGCCTTTGTGTATTGATTCAGCAAAACACCCGATCCGGGTGTGGCGTACAAACTGGTATCTCCAATGCCCGCCCGGGGCATGCCGCTGATCACCCAGTTGGGCGAGGGATTGGAAAATGCACTGAGGTTGGCGAGGTCGATGCTGCGGAGGTTGTAGAGGTTATTCTGCGCGAAAACCTGGACGAATAAAGCAATCGCCAGGGGCAGTAGGATCAGCACTTTGCATAACATAAATGAATCACGCTTGTCTGTACCGGGTTTGCTCCGGGAACAGTTGACTGGCTTAATCCCACACGTACCACCTAATGGACAGAATCGATGCTTTCCCATGAATTATATTGAATTTGAAGATATTCCGATGACAGACTTTTTCCCTGATGCAACAAGATACAACCTGATCCGGGTTGATATTTCCTCCAGAATTGCAGACCCCTCAAATGAGTCTTATCTGGCATTGATGCACTCTTGATTTCTACCGCCAGGGGTCCGGTTTCTTTCTCAATAATCAAGTCAATCTCGTTTCCCAGATTGTCCCTGAAGAAGTAAATTCCATTTCGTTCTCCCTGATTAAACCTGTATTTCTTGACCTCGGAGATACACCAATTCTCAAAAATTGCCTCTGCCAACGGATGTCTTTTCAAGCCTGCACCGGACCTGATATTTAAAAGCGCACAGAGTAATCCGGAATCACAAAAGTACAGCTTTGGGCTTTTTACAATTCGCTTGTTAAGGTTGTTGTGCCAGGGCTGAAGTATGAAAAATCCAAACTGGCCAGCTAAATAAATCCTGACCCTATAAAACTAAAAAACCGATCTTAAAATCATCAGAAACTGTAGCTAAGAGATTGTCCGAATTCATTTGACGACGTACAATAAGTAAGTGTAGTCCCGACAGGAATCGAACCTGTATCTAAAGTTTAGGAAACTTCTATTCTATCCATTGAACTACGGGACCAGGGAGCAGTTGGCGGTCGCAAGTCATTAGTCCTGAGTCAAAATGCTCTGACCGTACTCACGGTTCGCCACCAGCGAAGCGCGAAATTAGTCGATTTGGGGCAAAATTCCGCTACCCAGGCCCGGAGGGTGTCCTCGCTGCGCTGTGGTCACCCTCCAAGAACTTCTCATCGCTTCGTTGCGGTCACCCGGGATACTGGCCCTCCGGGTGTCCTCGCTTCGCTGCGGTCACCCGGAGGGGAAATCCGGAATTCGGAATCCGCCCATCCGTATCTTTGCGGCCCAAGCAGCAACTATGAATTGGTTTAATCTCTTTATCAAGTACCGTTTCTGGATCGGCATCGCGGCCCTGGTGATTGGCATCGTGGTCAATGTAACCAGCGGTTTCTGGCCGGCCTTCGTGCTTTACATTATCGCCGCCATCCTGATCTTTACCCATTTCTTCATCGGACCCCTCCGGCTCATCCAGGAATACCTGGAAGACGGGGATTTCGACGGCGCTGAAAAAGTCCTCAACGGGGTCTGGTTCCCCGGCCTGCTCTACAAACCGGTCCGCTCCGTGTACTATACCCTGAAAGGCAATATCGCCATGATGAAACAGGATTTCGACTCGGCCGAAGTCCATATGAAAAAAAGCCTCTCCCTGGGCTCCCCCATGAAGGAAGCCGAGGGCGCCAACAAGCTCCAACTGGGCATGATGGCCATGCAGAAAGGCGACCTTAAATCCGGGGAAAGCTATATCCGCCAAGCCATCAAAGCCGGTATCCCGGACAATGAAAGCGCCGCCCTGGCCTACCTGCAAATGTGCAGCATCATGATGCAGAAAAGGGAATTCCGCGCCGCCAAAGACTTTTTCCGCAAAGCCAAGGCCCAGAAGCCCACGGCCAAACAGGTGACGGACCAGATCAAACAAATGGAAAAATATATCTCCCGGATGCCGGGGTAAAGCGCATCCGGAAGGTCCCCTGCGGGTGACCTTCCGGGAAAAAATAAAAACCCCGCCTCTCGGCGGGGTTTCTTTGTCCGGGCTCATGGTTAGGACTCATGTGGGATTGCCCGGAAAATGTACGCTAAATGCTTTCTGTCTTTCTAGGTTAGAACGGCTATCAGATATCTTGAACAAAAATACTCTCATGGAATTGACCCACAATACCACAAAGCGGGTATGTAGGTGCCCCCGGTCGACAGAAAAAAACGTGGGATTCCGGGAAAAAAACAGTTCATAACTCGGAAACAGGCCCTAGACCCCGGAATACGAAAAAGAATCAGGCGTAAACAACTGGTTTCCATACGCCAAACAGGGACTCGACCTTCTTGTATCTGAATTCAAAGATGTCTTCCAGCTGCTTGCGTACGAAGAGCCCATTGGCCAGGTCTCCCAGGGGACCAAGGGGCAGTTTGTAGTGGATCAGGTCCGTCATTTCCACCCCACCCGGGATCTCCGCAAAGTGATGCTGGTGGTGCCAGAGCGCATAGGGCCCAAAGCGTTGCTCGTCAACGAAATAACGTCCTTCTGACACATGCGTGATCTCCGTCATCCAGAACATCGGGATGCCCAGCAGGGGCTTCACCTTATAGGTCATCACCTGGCCCGCATACATTCTGTCCCCATAAAGCTCGTTCGTGAACTTCAGGTTCAGGTATTCCGGCGTCATCACTGCCAGATTTCTGGGATGGGAAAAGAATTCCCAGGCCTCTTCCAAAGAAACCGGAACTTTCTGAACGGTCTTCAACATATGTACTGCCATCGCTCGGTAAATTTGATGTTCCCGGTAGGCCGGCAACGGATATAAAACCCTCCACCCTACCTAAAAGTTCATTCCATGGCAACCGCAAAAGAAAAACTCCGCCTCCAGTTTCAGGAAGAATTTGAAAAGCTGAACGAGCAGCAACGGGAGGCCGTCAACCGCATCGAGGGACCCGTCATGGTCATCGCAGGACCCGGCACGGGTAAAACGCAGATCCTGGCCAGCAGGATTGGTAAAATCCTGCTCGATACGGACAGCCTGCCCGGGAATATCCTCTGCCTCACCTATACCGATGCCGGCGTGGTGGCTATGCGCAAGCGACTGCTTCGCTTTATCGGCCCGGATGCCTACAAAGTGGCCATACATACCTTCCACGCTTTCTGCAATGAAGTGATCCAGGAAAACATGGGCGCCTTCGAAAAAACTTCCCTGGACCCCATCTCGGAACTGGAGTCCGTGGAACTGTACAAAAAGCTGATCGACAGTTTCCCCAAAGGCCACCCGTTGAAACGCTACCGGGGCGATGTGTACTACGAAATGGATAATCTCCGCAGGCTGTTCAGCACCATGAAACGGGAAGGCTGGACACCAGCATTCATCGAAACAAAAATCAGCGAATACCTGGCCGATCTGCCCACCCGGGATGAATACATCTATAAACGGAAAACAAAGGAATTCCAGGTGGGCGACCTGAAACAGGATCAACTGGACGCGGAGCGGGAGAGAATGGATCGGTTATCCGCCGCCGTTAGGGAGTTTCCCCGCTTACAGCAAATGATGCTGGAGCGCAGGCGATATGATTTTGACGATATGATCAACTGGGTGATCCGCGCCTTTGAAGAAAACAAAACCCTGCTGGCCAGGTACCAGGAACAGTTTCTCTATATCCTGGTGGATGAATACCAGGACACCAGTGGCACCCAGAACCGCATCGTGGAACTGCTGATCCGCTACTGGGATAAACCCAATGTATTTGTGGTGGGCGATGATGACCAAAGCATCTACCGTTTCCAGGGCGCCAACATCGAGAACATGCTCAACCTGGCCAACCAATACCGGGACGACCTCTTCACGGTGGTGCTGCAAAAAAACTACCGCAGCATCCAGCCCATCCTGGACGCTTCCCAGGCCCTGATCAATCGCAACAACGAAAGGCTGGTGAACCAGCTACCCAACCTGAGCAAGGAATTGCAGTCCTCCAAGCCGGGCATACGGGAACTCAGGCACCTTCCCCAGATTATCCAATATGAAACCCAGCGGGAAGAAATGATCGGCATCGCCCGGCAGGTGGGCACGCTGATCTCCCAGGGCGTTGCACCTGGGCGCATCGCCGTGATCTACCGGGAAAATAAATACGGGGAAGAATTGCAGGACTATTTCCGGTTTATGAAAATACCGGCCTTCTCCAAACGCAGCATGAACCTGCTGGATATCCCGCTGGCCCGCAAACTGGTCCTGGCCCTGCAGTACCTGGAAGCGGAAATGGATACTTCATTTGCGGGCGATGAAATGCTGTTCGAACTGTTGCATGCCAACTGGTTTGGCATCCCGCCCATCGAAATTGCGAAACTGAGCATGGAATGCGCCAACAAAAGGGTGCCCTTCCGGCAATTGTTGAATGAAAAAGTACATGCGCCGCAAAAAGACCTCTTCACCCAGGGCGCACCTGAATCATTGAAAAGGGCGATGACCGTCATTGAAGACTGGATTGGATCGGTACCCAACCTGACCCTCCAGCAACTGGTGGAAAAGATCATCCAGGGTTCCGGCCTGCTTCCCCGCATCATGCAGGCCCCGGACCGGATCTGGCAAATGGAAGTGCTGACGGGATTTTTCGACTTCATACGGGATGAAACCCGGCGCAATCCTTCCCTGGGACTCAGCGGATTGGTGCGACTGATAGAGCTGATGCAGCAGGAGGAAGTAAGGCTGCCCCTGGTCCAGGTCAGCGGCAACGAAAAAGGCGTGAACCTGCTCACCGTCCATGGTTCCAAGGGACTGGAATTTGAGCACGTATTCCTGGCAGGGGCCAACGCGCAGTTCTGGGAAAAGAAAAGAAAACCCTCCGGCGGATACAAACTTCCGGATAATATATTTGACAGCATCTCCTCTGAAGACGGCCACGAAGAACTGCGCCGCCTCTTCTATGTGGCCCTCACCCGCGCGGAACTGCACCTGCATATTTCCCATGCCCGCTTCCGCAATGACGGTAAGGAAATGGAACCTTCCATGTTCGTGGAGGAAATCAAGGCCAGCGAACAGGTGGAATCCGTGGTTGCGGTGATTCCGCCGGAGACCCTGCTGGAGTTCACAGCCTTACGGTTTGGCACACCCGAAGCTCCGGAGATTGAACGGATGGAAGAGGAATACATCAGCGGCATCCTGGACCGCTTCGTGATGAACGTGACGGCCCTGAATACTTACCTGCGATGCCCGCTGGAGTTTTACTACAATCAGCTGGTGCGCATCCCATCGCCCAAAAACGAAACCTTTGAATTTGGATCCGCCGTGCATACGGCCCTGGACCAGCTTTTTCGCAGGATGAAAAAAGATCCGGCTGAAGCTTTTCCGGACCTCAATACGTTCCTGGCGGACTTCCGGGATCACATGAACCGGCACCGGGAAAGTTTTACGCAGGAACAGTTTGACCGTCGGATGGAATACGGCATCCAGATCCTGACCCGTTACTACCAGGAAAAACTGCAGGGCTTCAACAAGGTTGCCCTCACGGAGATCATGATCAAAAACGTGGTGGTGGATGGCGTGCCGCTCAAAGGCAAACTGGATAAAATTGAATTCAACGGCAAGCAGGTCAACGTGGTGGATTATAAAACCGGGAAGCCGGAAAACGCGCGCAAGAAAATGAAGAACCCGGAACAGGATCCGCCCCACGGCGGGGATTACTGGCGCCAGGCGGTCTTTTACAAACTGCTGGTGGATCACTATGAGACCCGCGACTGGCAGGTGGCCAGTACGGAATTCGACTTCATCGAGCCGGATGAAAAAAAACAACTCCGGTCGGAGAAACTCGTCATCAGTCCAACAGATCTGCAGGTCCTGCGGGAACAGGTCAGGCTTGTCTGGGAAAGGATACAGGCAAGGGATTTCTATGTGGGTTGCGGGAAGGCAGACTGCCACTGGTGCAATTTTGTCAAGACCCATGAAATGGCCGTGGAACTGCACAGCCTGGATGAAGCGGAGTAGACCTTCCATCCACCTCGGATCCTCCTGAATAAAGAGGAGCCATTGCTACTCAACATTCAGAAAAAGGGTTCCCTTACCTTTGCACAGCATGCAATGTCACGTCTTCCACAGATTCCGGATCCCTGCGCTGCTGGCCTTCCTGGCCGCGATCGTCTTTGCCCCCAACTGCGGACAACCGATCCCGCCGACCGGTGGTCCGCGGGACACCCTGCCCCCCATCCTGAGGACGGCCGAACCCAAAGACGCCACGGTCAATTTCAAAGGCAACCGCATCGTCCTTGAATTTGATGAATACGTGAGCGTGGAGAATCCCTTAGAGAAGATGAGTTATTCCCCGGTACCCAAAATTGCGCCGCAGGTGGAAGGGCGATTGAAGACCGTCACCATCAAGCTGAAGGATACCCTGGAACCCAATACCACTTACAGCATCGACTTCGGAAACGCCATCCGGGATATCAATGAAAACAACGAACTGCGGGACTTCAGGTATGTGTTTTCCACGGGACCCCGGATTGATTCAGGCATTCTGCAGGGCAGGGTCATCATGGCGGAAACGGGACAGCCGGACAGCACATTGATCGTGGTGCTGCATACCAGCATGGAAGATTCCGCGGTGGCGAAGCAAAAACCGCGCTATGCCGCCCGGCTCAACAAAGAAGGCGATTTTGTCTTCCGCTACCTGGCGCCCGGTGAATACGCCATCTATGCCATCAAGGATGTGGACGGCGCCAAAAAATACGATCAGCAAAGTGAAGCCATTGCGTTCCTTGACAAAAGGGTGCAATCGGATCAAACCGGTCCCATCCTGCTCTACGCCTTTGTGGAAAATCCTGAAGAACCCAAGACTCCGAAAATCCCCACCCCGGCCCCCGGCAGCGTGCAGAAAAATAAGGACGATAAGCGCCTGCGTTTCACTACCAACCTGGAAAATGAAAGGCAAGACCTGCTGGACAACCTGGTGTTCCAGTTTGAAAACAAACTCGCGGACTACGACAGTACCAAGCTCCGGTTCACGGACGAAGCGTACGCGCCGGCAGGCAACTATACGCTATCGCTGGACAGCACCCGGAAAAAACTAACGGTCAGGCATACCTGGGCTGAGGACCGGAAGTATAACCTGATCATCGAAAAAGATTTTGCAAAAGACACCGCCGGAAATTTTATCACGAGAACGGATACCCTGGAATTCAGGGCCAAGAAAACCTCCGACTATGGCAGCCTGGATGTCCGCATCATCGGACTTGACACCACGGCCCGTCCAATCCTCTCCCTGTACAAGGACGATAAACCGGTTCTCAGCCAATCCCTGAAGGCAGATCGCTATAAGTTTGCGCTGATCCGTCCCACGGAATATGAAGTCCGGATCCTGTATGACCGCAACGGAAACGGGAAATGGGATACCGGGCATTTTGGGAAGCGCATCCAGCCGGAACGGGTGGTCTCCCGAAAACAGAAACTGAACATCCGCGCCAACTGGGACAATGAACTGGAGATCAATCTCCAGGCAATTGAGTCCGAGCAATGATGGATCGTTCGGGATCATCGATGTATCTTTACCAGATGGAATTTTCTTCCAGGTTGTTGGCGGAAGCTGTAGAAGGTTTTGCAAAATTGCCGGGCATTGGGAAAAAAACCGCCCTGCGACTGGTCTTGCATTTACTGAAACAGGATCCGGCGGAGGTGCGTGCATTCAGTGACACGCTGGCCAGGGTCCGCGAACAGATCCGGTTTTGCGCCACCTGTTACAATATCTCCGATTCAGACACCTGCTCCATTTGCGCAAACCCTGCTCGTCAGAAGCACACGATCTGCGTGGTGGAAAGCATCCGGGACGTGATTGCCATTGAGAGTACCCAACAATTCAACGGAACCTACCATGTGTTGGGCGGGGTCATTTCCCCGCTGGATGGCATCGGCCCCGACCAGCTGCATATTGAAGCACTGCTTAAACGGGTTCGAAGCAGGGATATCGAAGAACTGATCTTTGCACTCAGCCCCACCATCCAGGGAGATACCACCATTTATTATATCCAGAAAAAAATGGAGGGACTTCCGCTGAAAGTAACCACCATCGCCCGGGGGGTTGCGTTTGGCGGAGAGCTGGAATATGCAGACGAAATGACGCTGGCGCGCAGCCTGCAAAACCGCTTGCCCGTAGACCGGATTGTGAGACATGGATGAGGAATGAGGGCTGCCTGGTGCCCGGCATCCGTTGCTTCCAGCCAATCGCCCATTGCACCCCGCCCGGGGCCAAGGTTTGCCGTATGCCCGGCAAGTCTTACCTTTACAGCGGCCCGCAGGCGGATTTGTTTATTGTTCAGCCTGCAGGATAAGGTCCGGGAAGGACCCGCTGAACTAATAAACGACCCGCCCCTGTCCCCCGGACCAGCCCGATCGTTACAGCTCCATCTTCCCCGCCTTGCCTGGCTGTAAATGACTATTATGCAATCCATCCGGAACTTACTCCAGAAAAGAATCCTCATCATTGACGGTGCCATGGGTACCATGATCCAACGGTACCGGCTATCCGAAGAAGACTATCGCGGTGAACGTTTCAAGGACTGGCCTTCTGATCTCAAAGGGAACAACGACCTCCTTTGCATGACAAGGCCGGATATCATCGAGGCCATCCACCTGGAATACCTGGAAGCCGGAGCGGATATCATCGAAACCAATACCTTCAACGCACAGGCCGTTTCCCTTGCGGACTATGGCATGTCCTCCCTGGCACTGGAACTCAACCTGGCCGCCGTGGCATGTGCCCGTGAAGCGGTGGATCTCTTTTTGAAAAAGCACCCGGAACGTGCGGCAGAGCCTGGGCCTTTTATCGCAGGGGCCATCGGTCCCATGAATAAAACCCTCTCGCTTTCTCCGGATGTCAACAATCCGGGATACAGGTCGATTGGATTTGACGAAGTGGCGGAAGCCTACTACGAGCAGGTAAGGGGACTGGTGGAAGGAGGCGCAGATCTGCTGCTGATCGAAACGATTTTTGATACCCTCAATGCCAAAGCGGCCATATTTGCCGTGAAAAAATATTTCCGGGACAGCGGCAGGGAAGCTCTGCCATTGATGATCAGCGGGACCATTACGGATGCCTCCGGCAGGACCCTGAGCGGCCAGACCCTGGAAGCTTTCTACACGTCCGTGGAACATGCCAACCCGCTCAGTATCGGCCTGAACTGCGCACTCGGCGCGGAACAAATGCGTCCACATATCGAAGAACTTTCTCAGATCGCATCCTGCTACACTTCAGCTTATCCCAATGCCGGTCTGCCCAATGCCATGGGTGAATACGACGAGCAGCCGCATCAGACCGCTCATCACCTGGAGTCATGGGCCCGGGAGGGGTTTGTCAATATCGTGGGCGGATGTTGCGGGACTACCCCGGACCATATACGGCACATCGCGGAGCATGTCCGGAACCTGGAACCGAGACCCCTGCCCACCATGGAATTAACCTGATTCGGGGAAGGTGACCCGCCTTGGGTCACCTTCCCCGAATTCCCGCACCGTGACCCAAGGCGGGTCACGGTGCGTTGAAATACGAAAACATGAGAGAAGCACAGCATATCAAACCTTATATGAGGCTGGCGGGCCTGGAGCCCCTGGTGATCCGACCGGAAACCAATTTCATCAATGTGGGGGAAAGGACCAATGTGACCGGGTCCAAGAAGTTCGCGCGACTGATCCGCGACGGTCTCTATGAAGAAGCACTCAGCGTTGCCCGCCAGCAGGTGGAAAGCGGAGCCCAGGTCCTGGACGTAAATATGGATGATGCCTTGCTGGATGGTGAAAGAGCCATGGTCACCTTCCTGAACCAGCTTCAGAGTGAACCGGATATCGCCCGGATCCCCATCATGATCGATTCCTCAAAATTCTCCATCATTGAGGCGGGATTGAAATGTGTTCAGGGCAAATGTATCGTAAACTCGATATCACTTAAAGAAGGAGAAGAAAAGTTTATCCAGCAAGCCATCATCTGCAGGAGCTACGGAGCAGCGGTCATCGTCATGGCATTCGACGAACAGGGCCAGGCGGATAACATGGAAAAGCGCGTATCCATCTCCGATAGAGCTTATCGCATCCTTACGGAAAAAGTTGGATTCCCTCCGCAGGACATCATCTTTGACCTGAACATCTTTGCCGTTGCCACCGGGCTGGAGGAGCACAACAATTACGCGGTGGACTTCATTGAAGCCACCCGGAAACTGAAACAGAAATTTCCGCTGGTGAAAATCTCCGGCGGCGTCAGCAACCTCTCCTTTTCTTTCCGTGGCAACGACCATGTGCGGGAAGCCATGCACTCCGTTTTCCTGTTCCACGCCATCCGGGCAGGTATGGATATGGGTATTGTCAATGCGGGTCAACTGGTGGTGTACGATGAAATTGAACCGGAGCTCAGGCGCCTTTGCGAAGACGTCATCCTGAACCAGCACAACGAACAGAATGAAGCCACCGAAAAACTGATCCAGTTTGCGGAAACGGTCAAGGCCAAAGGCAAGGTCCAGGAAAAAGACGAAACCTGGAGACAGGCCCCGGTGGAGGACCGGCTGAAACATGCGCTGATCAATGGTATCACAGACTATATAGACGCAGACACAGAAGAGGCAAGGCAGCAATACCACCGCCCGCTGGAAGTGATCGAAGGACCACTCATGGCGGGGATGAATGCAGTAGGCGACCTGTTTGGCAGCGGGAAAATGTTTCTTCCCCAGGTGGTTAAAAGCGCACGCGTGATGAAAAAAAGCGTGGCCGTGCTCACGCCCTATATTGAAGCAGAAAAAGCCCAGGCATCTGCAGCCGGCAAAATACTCATGGCCACCGTTAAAGGAGATGTGCATGACATAGGCAAAAACATCGTGGGCGTGGTGCTGGGCTGCAACGGGTATGAAATCATTGACCTGGGCGTGATGGTGCCGGCTGACCGCATCCTGGATGAAGCCCAGAAACAAAAGGCCGATATCATCGGCCTGAGCGGCCTGATCACACCTTCGCTGGATGAAATGGTCCACGTGGCCCACGAAATGAAACGCAGGGGCATGACCCAGCCCCTCATGATTGGAGGCGCCACCACCTCCAGGATGCACACCGCCGTGAAGATTGAAAAACAATATGACCACGGCGTGATCCATGTCCTGGACGCGTCTCGTAGTGTAGCCGTGGCCGGTAGCCTGCTGAGCAAGGATCAGAAACCGGGCTTCCTGCAACAGGTCAAAACAGAGTATGAAAAGCTGAGGATGGAATTCGAATCCAAAAAATCCAGCAAGGAGTACCTGCGATTCAGTGAAGCCACTGCCAATAGGACAAACCTGAACTGGTCCGCTTACCAGCCCGTGGCACCCAGTTTCACCGGAACCCGTCGATTCCGGCAGTATGACCTGGCGGAGATTGCAGCCTACATCGACTGGTCCCCATTCTTCATCGCCTGGGAAATGGGCGGACGTTTTCCGGACCTGCTCGAAGATGCCGTCATAGGAGCGGAAGCCACCCGGCTTTATGAGGACGCCCAAAAGCTTCTTCAGCAAATCATCCGGGAAAAATGGCTGGAAGCACATGGTGTGATAGGATTCTGGCCCGCCAACAGCAATGGAGCAGACACCGTATCCGTGCTTCATGAGCAAAAAGGTCCGGACGAAGTGGTGCACCTCGAGTTCCTTCGTCAGCAGGTCAAGAAAGCCCCCGGACAGCCCAACCTCTCCCTTGCAGATTTCATCGCCCCTGCCGATGCAGCCGTACAGGACTATATCGGCGCATTTGCCGTGACCATCGCAGGCATCGAACCCCATATCAAGGCCTTTGAAGCGGCGCATGATGATTATAACAAGATCATGCTGCAGGCATTGGCGGACAGGCTGGCGGAAGCATTCGCGGAATGCCTGCATGAGCGGGTGCGCAAGGAATTCTGGGGATATGCCAAGGATGAAAACCTCAGCAACGAGGCCCTGATCCGTGAATCTTACCAGGGCATCAGGCCAGCGCCTGGCTATCCCGCATGCCCGGATCATACGGAGAAATATAAATTGTTTGAACTTTTGGAAGCACAGCAGGCAACTGGCATTCAGCTGACGGAATCGCTGGCCATGTACCCGGCGGCCTCCGTCTGTGGCTGGTACATCGCACACCCTGAGTCAAAATATTTTGGCGTGGGCAAAATTGGACATGACCAGCTGAAAGACTATGCATCGCGTAAAAAGACAGACCTGGCAGTGATGGAGAAGTGGTTAAGGCCGGCGCTGGATTGATTAGCGCATTACCTGATTAACTCATTAACTGATTAATAAATGAGCTAATCAGCCAATGAGTTAATGAGCTAATTCTAAAAATACCGGGCAATGATCACTGTGTTTGACGTCCGGGCAAATAGATGCAGAAACCAGCTTATCGCGCAGCGGTACGGTCACGTTGATATAGTCGATTCTCCATCCTTTGTTCTGCAACCGAACAGATGGGAATCTCTGGCTCCACCAGGTGTACAGGCCGGCATCCGGTTTGAAGGCGCGCAAAGTGTCCACCCATCCTTTGTCAAAAAAGCGGTCCATCCAGGCCCGCTCTTCAGGCAGGAATCCGGAAGACTTTTTATTCCCTTTGGGATCGTGGATGTCTATTTCCTTGTGGGCGATGTTATAGTCTCCGCAGAGAATCAGCTTGGGGTGTTTCTTACGCAACTGGTCGAGGAATCCGTCGATTTCATCCAGCCATTGGTATTTGAATGCCTGACGCTCAGCTCCCGAAGTGCCGGAAGGGAAATACGCGTTGATGAGTCTGATATCCCCAAAATCCAGCTGAATGACCCGGCCCTCCTCATCGGATGGGCCGTGCCCATTGCCGTAGACCACCCGGTCCGGTTTAATCCGCGTGAATACGGCTACCCCGCTATACCCTTTCTTGCGCGCGCTGAACCAGTAGTCATGATAGCCAATATCCGTGAAGAGTTTGTGGTTGACATTGTCCTTCTCTGCTTTGGTTTCCTGCACACAGATGATGTCCGCCGGATCCGTTTTGAGCCAGTCGATCAACCCCTTGTTCATTGCGGCCCGAATCCCATTTACATTATAGCTGATGATCCTCATGGGATAAAAGTAATGCAAACCCGTCAGCGGTGGATGCTTTCCCTGCGTACCTTTGGCCTGCGGTAAACCAGACATGTACATCTATAATATCACAACCCAGCTGGGGCCTGAGATCGAGCAGGAATGGCTATCCTGGATGCAGGAAGAGCATATCCCTGAAGTGCTGGCCACCGGCCACTTTACGCATCACCGGATCCTCCGGCTTCGTGAGCCTTCCGAGCAGGGCATCCCCACATTCGCTGTCCAGTATTTTTGCGGGAACCGGGAACAGTATGATCACTATATCGAATATCATGCAGCTGGACTTCGAAAAAAAGCGCTAGAAAAATGGGGCGATCGTACGATTTCATTTCGCACTTTGATGGAAGTTATCAACTGATTGTGGATAACAATTTTTTCTCCTCCACATACTAAATCTCGAAAAGACAATCCCCGCAAAGCCGCACCGGGCAATGATTTCAGGCGACAAGTGATGAAATCCGCCATGGCAAAGGGTTTCAGCGGATCAGGCGGATCACTGCCTTTCGGATCGAAGCATAAGATGTTCTTGAAATGCAGGCCTGCAGTGGATTCCAGGAGACAGACGAGGAATAAAAAATTATTTTGCTGCTTTCAAAAAGCGTCTAAATTTGTCTGCGTTAAAAAATCAAAAAAATAATACTATGAACAAAGCTGAATTGATTGCCAAGATCGCGGATGACGCGGAAGTGACCAAGACACAGGCAAATGCTGCCCTGGATTCTTTCATCGAAGCGGTTACCAAAACCCTGAAAGGAAACGGCAAAGTAACCCTGGTTGGTTTCGGTACTTTCTCCGTATCCAAGCGTGCTGCGCGCAACGGCCGTAACCCACAGACTGGTGAAGTGATCAAGATCAAAGCCAAGAAAGTTGCCCGTTTCAAAGCCGGCAAAGAACTGACTGCGAAACTCTGATGACTGATCAGCGCAAGAAAAAAGCAAATCACGTGAAGTGGTTTGCTTTTTTTATTTTTGCCCTTCACGCTTAAACAAAAATTTATGGGAAGAGGAGATAAGAAATCGAAGAAAGGAAAAATCTTCAAAGGTTCGTTTGGCAAATCAAGGCCTGCCAGGCCCTCTGCTGCCAAGAAAAAAGCGGCTGCCGCGCCAAAAGCGGCAAAGTAAACGGATATCAGGGTGCCAGCCGGTCGATTTTCCAGCCGGCTGTTTCCCGGGTATACAGGATCCTGTCGTGCAAACGGCTGGGTCTGCCCTGCCAGAACTCCATTTGGTCCGGTCTCACCCGATATCCACCCCAATGGGGGGGCCTTGGTACCGCCTTACCCTGAAATCGGTTTTCCAGTTCAATGATGTTTTGGTCCAGCACGTCCCTGGATGAGATGACCTGGCTCTGGGGAGAAGCCCAGGCTCCGATCCTGCTCCCCTCCGGACGGGAATAAAAATATTCATCGCTTTCCGCGTCAGGCACTTTCTCGCAGGGCCCGTCTATCCGAACCTGCCGCTCCAGTTCTTTCCAGAAAAAAAGCAGGCTGGCGTAGGGATTCAACTTGAGGTCCAGCCCTTTCCTGCTCTCATAATTGGTGAAAAAAACAAAGCCGTTTTCATCATACCCTTTCAACAGTACAATCCGGGCTGCGGGTCTTCCGCCTTCAGATACCGTGGATAAAGTCATGGCATTGACTTCATCGATTTCCGCGCGGGTGGCCTCAATCCACCATTCCGTGAACTGTCGGAATGGGTCCTGGTCCACTATGTCTTCTGAAAGCGTAGCTTTCATGTAGTCTCGGCGGATGTCTGCGATGGACATAAAAATTTCTCCTTTTTTTAAAAGGATCTGCACGGGACCGTAAACGGTTATTTCACGAGGGTGCCTACCTTCTCCCCCATGACTACCCTGGTCAGGTTGCTGGGTTCGTTCATGTCAAACACAATGATGGGCAGGTTATTTTCCATGCAAAGCGTGAAAGCGGTCATATCCATGACCCGCAGGTTGCGGTCTATGCATTCCTTGTAAGTGATCGTTTCGTATTTCTCCGCACTGGGATCCTTTTCCGGATCGGCGGTATAGATGCCATTGACGCGGGTACCCTTCAGGATTACATCTGCGCTGATTTCGATGGCCCTCAGCGAGCCTGCCGTGTCCGTGGTAAAGTATGGATTGCCGGTACCCGCGCCGAAGATGACTACGCGTCCTTTCTCCAGGTGCCGGATCGCACGTCTGCGGATATAGGGCTCCGCCACCTGTTCCATTTTGATGGCGCTTTGCAGCCGGGTATAGACGCCCAGTTTCTCCAGCATGGCCTGCATGGCCATGCCATTGATCACGGTGGCCAGCATACCCATATAGTCACCATGAGCCCGTTCAATCCCGGTCACGGATTCATTCATGCCGCGGTAAATATTTCCCCCTCCAATCACAATAGCCACTTCCACACCCTGGTCCACAATTTTTTTGACTTCACCGGCATATTTTTCAATGATGGAAGGATCCAGGCCATAACTGTTATCTCCCATCAATGATTCACCGGAAAGTTTGAGAAGGATTCTTTTGTAAACTGGCTGCATCCGCCAAAGATACAATCTGGCCCTGTTTGTGGGATCAAAAAAAATCCCCCCGCATCTGAAAATGCGGAGGGATCTGTAAAAAGACAGATACCGGAATTAACCCAGGGCTACGCGTTTGAAAGAAACCACTTTCAGCGAAGGATCCACGCTCTTCAGATAGTCTCCAACGCTCAGGGCGCCGTCTTTCACGAAGGCCTGCGCCATCAGGGTGCTCTCTTTGAAAAAGGCGTTCAGTTTGCCTTCAGCGATCTTGTTGATCATTTCCTCCGGCTTTCCGGCCATCTTGGGATCATTTTTGATCTGGTCTATGACGATGGCTTTCTCGCGCTCCACCACTTCGGCAGGGACGGAGGATGCGTCTACGGCCACGGGGTTCATGGCTGCGATTTGCATGGCCAGGTTCTTGCCGGCTTCATCGGCCAACTTATTCAGGCCTACCAGCACGCCCATCCGGTTCGCACCGTGGATATAAGACGCCACATAGTCCGCATCCACGCGCTCGAATTTAGAGATGCCGATCTTCTCACCGATGCTGGCGAGTTTGTCGTTCACGAGGTCTGCGATTTTTGCACCGCCCACACTGGCTGCGTTCAGTTCATCCACGCTCTTCACATTCTGGGCAATGGCGGCATCCATGATGCTTTGTGCAAAGGCCACAAAATCCGCATTCTTGCTTACAAAGTCAGTTTCACAGCTCAGGCAGAGCGTGATGCCGGATTTGTTGTCAGCAGTGGTCCTTGCCAGCACTACGCCTTCCTTGGCTTCGCGGTCTCCGCGCAAAGCGGCTACTTTCTGGCCTTTCTTGCGCAGCCAGTCGATGGCCGCTTCCATATCCCCGTTGGTTTCCGTGAGGGCCTTGCGACAGTCCATCATGCCCGCGCCGGTCATTTGGCGCAACTTGTTGATATCAGCGGCTGTAATTGTTACGGTTGACATTGTTATCTCCGGTCCCGGACCTGCCGGGACACTTTATTTAAGTTGATCAATCTGTTTTCCTCGCCGGGATTATTTCTTCTGGGCTGGCTTCCTGCCACCACCGCCGGGTCCGGCAATGCGGCGCTTGGGCTGTGCCTTACCAGGTGCGCCAGGACGCCTTCCGCTCTTGTCCTCTTCTTCCTCGAGGCTGAAGCGTGGTCCTTTGTCTGCGCTGTCTTCCACTTCCTCTCCTTCATCCGCCTTCTCAGCCTGCCTTTCTGCAAGACCCTCAGCAATGGCGGCGGTAATGTAGTTGGCGATGATGGCGATGGATTTGGTAGCATCGTCATTGGAAGGAACCGGGAAATCCACTTTGTTCGGGTCACAGTTGGTATCCACCATCCCAAAGGTCATGACACCCAGCTTCTTGGCTTCCGCAAGGGCGATGTGCTCGTGTCCGATGTCGATGATGAAGAGTGCCGCGGGTACGCGTCCCAGTTGGGCAATACCACCCAGTACTTTTTCCATCTTCTCCTTGTCCCGGGTGAGCTGAAGGCGCTCTTTCTTGGTGATGTTATCAAAACTGCCGTCGCTCAGCATTTTCTCGATGCTCTGCATCTTCTTTACGCTCTTGCGAACCGTGTTGAAATTGGTCAGCATGCCACCGAGCCAACGCTCCGTTACATAAGGCATGTTCACGCGCTGCGCACATTCCGTGACAATCTCCTTGGCCTGCTTCTTGGTGCCCACGAACATCACTTTCTTCCCGCTCTTGGCAATTGCCTTCAGCGCAGAAGCCGTTTCCTGGAGGCACTCCACGGTCTTATTCAGGTCAATGATATGAATGCCTTTCTTCTCAGCGTAGATGTAAGGCAGCATCTTGGGATTCCACTTCTTACGCAGGTGGCCGAAGTGCACCCCTGCTTCCAATAACTGCTGTTGTAATGAAGTGTTATTTTCCATTGTATTGTTTGTATGAATAGTTGATAAATGGTTTGGCGATGATGCTGTCCTGCATTAACGCTTGCTGAACTGGTAGCTGCGGCGCGCTTTCTTCTTACCGAATTTCTTGCGCTCCACGCCACGGGGATCGCGCGTGAGCAGACCGGCAGCTTTCAGCGCAGGACGCCACTCCGGGTTCAGGGTGATCAGCGCGCGGGAAATACCCAGCTTCGCCGCTTCCGCTTGTCCTTTCTTACCACCGCCTGCAGCATTGATCTGGATGTCAAACTTCCCAACTGCTTCTATGGTAGCCAAAGGCAGTTCCACCTGGTTCTGCAGGTAAACCTGTGGGAAATATTGCCTGTAATCCAGGTCGTTCACTATGATCTTGCCATCTCCCTTTACGAGGAATACGCGGGTGACAGCTTCTTTGCGGCGACCAACAGCATTTTTTTGCTTTTCCATGTATGTTATTTTGGAATCGTTTTAAAATTAGAATTTGAACTCCGCAGGTTGCTGTGCAGTATGCGGGTGCTTATCCCCGGCATACACGAACAACTTTTTGAACATCTGCCTGCCCAGGCGGTTCTTCGGAAGCATCCCCTTGACAGCACGCTCCACGATCAACTCAGGACGACGCTTGATCAAATCCTTCGCGATTTCAATTTTCTGTCCGCCAGGATACCCCGTTACGTGCTGGTACTCCTTCTCATCCATTTTGTTTCCGGTGAACTTCACTTTTTCCGCATTGATGACGATCACGAAATCTCCGCAATCAACATGGGGGGAATAGTAGGCTTTGTTCTTTCCGCGCAGTACGGCGGCGATTTTGCTACAGATCCGTCCCACAGTTTGATTGGTCCCGTCCACAACGTACCAGTTACGCTGTACGGAAGCTGCATTGGGGTGCTTGGTGGTAAAATGTAATTTGCTCATAAATGTTTTTTTCAGGGCCATGCCCTGGTGATCAATCATTGCCGCCATCCCGGCAATGCCCCGGTTTCCCTTAGGGAGCGCAAAGGTAGTCCCTTGCACCCTTTCGAGCCAAGGATTTTGGGTTAATTTTTTCATGGCACCTTTGCAATACATTGATTTTCAATAAATATTTTGTTCGATAAAAAATATAGCTGCATTCCATCGTCCCCAAATCCTCCTCGTTGCCCGGCATGGGACCAACCGTTCCGGTGGGTTCCGCTTGTCCGCTGGCCTGCCCTCCTTATCCCTCCATCGGTAAACTTGGACTATCTTAGGTGCCTTCCTGGTCTGCTGAATCTTGCTGCATGAAGTATCCCGTCCTGCTTTTGTTGGTTATCCTGGCCTCCTGCCGTTCCAAACCGGATACCCTGTTCTTGGAACGTACCGCTTCCGAAACCGGGCTCCAGTTTTCCAATGATATAGTGGAAAATGAACAACTGAACGTGCTCAACTACGAATACATCTATAATGGCGGCGGCGTGGGCATTGGCGATTTTAACAACGACAGCCTTCCGGACATTTATTTCACAGGCAACCGGGTGGCCAATAAACTTTTCATGAACAAAGGACAGCTTCGTTTTGAAGACGTCACCCGTTCAGCCGGCGTGGAAGGAGCGGGTAAATGGTGTAAAGGCGTCAGCATCGTAGACATCAACCAGGACGGCTGGATGGATATTTATGTGTGTGCCGCCGTGACGAACGAACTTTTGGCCCGCCGGAACCTGCTCTATGTCAACCAGGCAAAAAGCGGAAGCCCTGTATTCCAGGAGAAAGCGGCAGAATACGGGTTGGACGATGCTTCCAATACCCAGATGGCCGCATTCTTTGATTACGATAACGATGGAGACCTGGATGTGTATCTCCTTGTAAACGACCTAGATGGTACCTACCCGAACGAGTTTAAACCCATCCGCAAAGACGGCATTGCACCCAATACAGACAAGCTCCTGAGAAACTCCTTCGATTCATCGCTGGGTCACGCCGTGTTCAGCGATGTGTCTAAACAGGCCGGCATTCTTTATGAAGGATATGGCCTGGGCCTCAGCATCGCAGACATCAACCAGGATGGCTGGAAGGACATCTATGTGAGCAATGATTACCTCTCCAATAATCTCTGGTATATCAACAACCGGGACGGAACCTTCACCAATCACTGCGCCTCGATGCTCAGCCATGGCAGTCGCAACGCCATGGGCAACGACATCGCGGACATCAACAACGACGGGCTGGCTGACCTGGTGGAAATGGACATGATGCCCGCTGATCATTACCGGCAGAAGATGATGTTCAGCAATATCACCTACCAGACTTTCCAGAATACGGAACACTATGGTTACATGTACCAGTACCCGAGAAATACCCTGCAGCTGAACCGCGGCATTGCGCCGGACTCCCTGGGTCTTCCGGTCTTTAGCGACATCGCCTATTTCTCGGGCGTTGCGCACACGGACTGGAGCTGGAGCCCGCTGCTGGCGGATGCCGACAATGACGGGTTCAGGGATCTCCTGATCAGCAACGGACTCCCCAGGGATATGTCCGATCTGGATTTCATGGCATACCGAAAAGACGCCGTAGACAAGACGCCCCTGCAGGAGGTGCTCAAACAATTGCCCACCCTGCAGATCCACAACTATATTTTCAAAAACAGCGGCAACCTGCAATTCGAAGATAAGAGCACCCCCTGGGGCTGGGCCTCGCCCAGCTATTCCACGGGCATGGCGTATGGAGATCTGGACCGGGACGGAGACCTGGATATCGTGGTGAACAATACCAACATGCAGGCCACCCTGATGGAAAACAGGCTGATGCAGGCAAAGACGGAAAACAAACCACACCATATCCGCATCGCCCTCAAAGGACCCGTGCAAAATCTGCAGGGCTTCGGCAGCATCGTCCATGTATATTCCGGGGGACAGCACCAGTTTATAGAACATTCCCCCTACCGAGGATACCTGTCCACGGTGGAACCAATCCTGCACTTTGGACTGGGCGCAGCTGGCGGCGTAGACTCCGTGGTGGTGGAATGGCCCGGGGACCTGAAAACGGTGTTGCGTGGTCCTGTCATGGATCAAACCCATTTCATGGACATGCGCAGTGCAAGCCCGGACAGCGCAGTGTTTCCATCGCCAAATGCAGTGCCCCTGATGCGGAACCTTGGTCCATCTGTGGGATTGAATGTGGGTTTTGCAGAAGTGGATTTTATCGACTTCAACATCCAGCGCATGATCCCGCATAAGCTGACCCGATACGGTCCATCGGTTGCTGTGGGAGATATCAATGGAGATGGTTTGGACGATTTCATCGCCGGAGGCTCATCGCCCTTCTATGCATCTGTTTTCACGCAACAACGCAATGGGTCCTTTCTGCGCAAACGCATTGTCAATCCCAAACAACCCCAGTTGCAGGACGATGCGGGACTCTGCCTCTTCGATGCAGAGGGAGACGGGGACCTCGATCTGTACATTGCCTCAGGCGGTGCAGAAAACGAGCCGCAGTCGAAACCCTACACAGACCATTTTTATGTGAACGATGGCAAGGGAAATTTCCAGGAACTAAACCTGCCCATCACCAATAACCGCGCTTCCAAGGGTTGTATTGCAGCGCACGACTACGACCTGGATGGCGACATCGATCTCTTCATCGGCGGCCGCGTCATCCCCGGGCAATACCCGCTTCCCGCAAGCAGTTTTCTCTACCGGAACGACAGCAAAGCGGGACAGATCACTTTCACGGACGTGACCCGCACCCAGGCGCCGGAACTGCAGGGCATTGGCATGATCACTGCTGCATGCTGGTCTGACGCTGACGCAGATGGCAGGATGGAACTGGTGCTGACCGCGGAATGGGGCAGTCCCATGATTTTCCGGATGCAGCAGGGCCAGCTGAAAAAAGTCACCGGACCGCTGGATCAACTCACCGGCTGGTGGAACAGCATCCTGCCCGCAGACCCGGACAACGACGGGGATATGGACTACCTCCTGGGCAACTATGGCATCAATGGATACCTGCAGCCTTCTGCACAAGATCCCATCCGGGCTTATGTTTCAGACTTCGATCAGAACAACAGCACGGATGCCGTTTTCACCACCCATCAGCGCTTATCCATTACCGATAGCAGCAGGGTGGAAGTGCCCCTGGCGGGCAGGGATGATTTTCTCCGTGAAATGTCTGCGATGCGGGAACGCTTCCCCAATTACAGCAGCTATGCAAAAGCCACACTGAAGACCCTTTTTACACCGGAACAGATGAAATCAGCCCGTGTGTTTTCCGTGGTTGAATTCAGGTCCGGCTGGCTGGAAAATAAGGGTGCGATGCAGTTTGTGTTTCATGCCTTCCCAATCGAAGCGCAGCTGGCGCCAGTATACGGTATGGTTGCACGGGATATGGATGGCGATGGTTTCACGGATATTGCACTGATCGGAAATGAATTCAGCATGGCCCCATCACTTGGGCGTTATGATGCCTTTCACGGACTTGTCCTAAAGGGCGATGGAAAAGGACAGTGGATGCCGCTGTCCTTACAACAAAGTGGATTTTTCTTGACGGGGAATGGCCGGTCGGCTGCTGAAATCAATTTACCGGGAGGCGCTGGAATCCTCGCACTCGAAAACATCGGGACCGTAAAGCTGTTTGCCTATCCATGGGAACAGCAGCGCCTGATCAGGCTGGCGCCGGATGAACTTTACGTGCTGGTAAAAGACAAGCAGGGTTGGAAAAGAAGGGAGGAGTTCCCGCGGGGGGCTGGATTTCTTGCGCAATCCGGCAGATACATTTATTTGTCAGCGTCCACTGAACAAATAGAAATCTTCCGCGCCGGCGGACTATCCAGGACCCTGAAGCCGTAAATTTGCAGCATGAAAGATCCGGTTCGTTTGATGTGTGTCTGGATGATGTTACTGGTTCTCTGCTCCTGCAACAGAAACCCCAAACCTGCAATCCTGCCCGGTGCTGCGCTGGAACATACCTGCATGGCTGCCTTGACGGAGGTGATTGTACATGACATATTTTCTCCTCCCGTTGCGTCAAGGATCTATGCATATGCCAGCCTTGCGTACGATGCAGCTCTTCAGGAAGGTCAGCCCGGGTCCTATTCCCTCGCATCCCGGATGAAAGGCTTCAAGCCCCTGACAGCAGCGCCTGCAGCGGGGGAGCAGATCCGGCACCGCTTGTCGGCCGCCTGGGCCTTTCACCAGGTAGCACGTGCACTGGTGTTTTCGAAAGACAGTCTGGCAAGCCTGGAACAAAACATCCGCGGTTCGTTTGCTGATCTGCCCGCGGATCAGTTCAACAAGTCCCTTGCCCGGGGGGATTCGATTGCGGCCATGATACTTGCCCGCGCTTCGGCCGACCGTTACCGGGAAACCCGCAGCATGCCCCGCTACAGCGCTTTTAGAAACCCTGGCATATGGCAACAGACGCCGCCGGATTACAGTGATGCCGCCGAGCCGCACTGGAAGCTTATTCAACCGCTCCGCATGGACTCCGCAGCGGCCTGCAAACCAGCCCCTCCACCTCCCTATAACCTGGATACCAGTAGCGTTTATTTCCGTGAGTTGAAAGAGGTCTACGATATGAGTAAACAGGTATCTGGCTCAATGGATACCATTGCACATTATTGGGACGACAATCCCTTTGTGACCGAACACAGGGGACACCTCACCTATGCCAACAAGAAACTCACGCCGGTTGGGCACTGGATGGTCATCACTTCCATTCTCTGCCAACAGGCAGGGCTGGACGAAAAAACCACCGCGCGCGCTTACGCACTGACGGCTTCCGCCATCTTTGACGGATTCATTTCCTGCTGGGACGAAAAATACAGGAGTGTCACGGTCAGGCCCATCACGGTGATCCGGGACCAATTCCAACCGGATTGGAATGCGCTTTTACAAACCCCCCCCTTTCCGGAATATACCAGCGGGCATAGCGTAGTCTCCGCGGCCGGCTCCATGGTGCTGCGTGGAATATTTGGCGATGGATATGCTTTCCGGGATACATCGGAGATTCCATACCTGGGACTGGAGAGGAACTTCCCATCCATTGAAGCGGCGGCCGAAGAAGCCGGCATCAGCAGGCTATACGGCGGCATTCATTTCAGATCCGCCATCAACGAGGGGAAGGAACAGGGATTCCAGGTGGCAAAACTTTACCTCGGATTAATCAAATGATCCCTGCACCACACCTGTAAAATTGAGCGATTGATTTAAAGTGCATAGCAAATGAGAAAATGGATCCTCGCTATTCCTGCCCTTCTCCTGGCAGTTGCTTATTTTCTGCCGGAGCAGCGCGTAACCCAGACCACATTTTTGACAGACCTCCCGGTGCAGGTGGTATTGCGCACCCTCGCAGACACAAACAGATGGACGCAATGGTGGCCGGGAAAAAAAATAAACGACACCACATACCAGATAGGTGAAAAAGCCTTTATAAAAAGTCCCGTACGTGTCAATGGTTTCTCCGTGACCCATGCCAACGGCACACCATCGATCAGACTTGACGTTGATTACCAGGCAGCTCCCGGAAATCAAACCAGTTTTCAGGCGCGTACAACCTTCCTTTTTTCAGACAACCCCTTCAAAAAAATAGGGCAGCACTTCGATTACGCAGGATGGAAGAAAACGGCTGAGGACTTCAATGACAGCCTGAAATCGTATTTCAACAATGACGAAAACATTTATGGATTCAGGATCAGAAAGGAGAAAGTGCCCAATGCCCATTACATTTCGGTCTCCTCTGTTTATCAGGATCCCCCGGAGCAAGCAGGGATCGACAGCCTTGTTGCGGCACTCAGGGAATATGCAGATGCGCAGCAGGCAACCATCGTAAACCAACCCATTATGCATGTCATCCAGGACGGCGGAAAACATAAAATCATGGTTGCACTACCCACCAACCGGGAACTACCCTCGGGTAATGGGTTTCAATACAAACAGATGATCCTTGGGTTTATCCTGGTGGCGGATGTCAGGGGAGGCCCACACAAGATCCGGCAATGCCAGGAAGCGATGGAGCGATACATGATGGATCACGGGCAATCATCCCCCGCCATACCATTTCAACGCATGCTGACAGACCGGGCGCGGGTCAAAGACACAAGCAATTGGATGACCGCTGTCAACTACCCCGTTTTTAATTGATCAGTCCAGCTTCACCAGCCTGAGGCTATCATTGTTCTTGGCTAGCAGGTAGGTATAACCGCTATTTGTTCTGACCGGCTGCATGCGCCTGACTTCTCCGCCAAGGAGCGGGTTGGACAAGGGCGTTGCCAGGAGCTGATTGCCTGCGTCCATCCGGATGATCATACCAAAATCTCCATCCATCCTTCCAATCTCCACATGGTTGGGATAGAAATTTCCTGCCAGCAGGAGCGCCTGCCTGGGATCATTTTTTTTCTCCATCCGGACACTTGCCCGGTAGCTGCTTAACTGGGCCTCCCAGGGAAGGGAAACCGCTTCAAACTTCATCCCGTCCAGCTGCAGAAAGGCCATGTTTTCAAAACAATCCGCCTGCAGGGTGAGGGCGCTGCGCATTTTCTCCCGGCCCAGTATCTCTCCCACCCCGGCTTTTGCAAAGTCTGCCGCATAGAGAAACTTCTTACGCAGGGATGGAATGGATTTCTCCAGGAGGGTTTTCCCGGCAAATGGAATCTCGGTGTCTCCCACATAATAGGTCATCACCTGTTCCACCCTGCCATTCCCGTCGAAATCTTCGATATAGAGCCGCACAGGTTTCTCTTTGCTTGCCTGCAGGCGACTGTTCAGTCCGAGGTTACCAGCCACGATATCCGGGAAACCATCGCCATTCAGATCTGCAACCGTGAAGTATTGCCACCAGCCTTTCCGGTCAGTGATCCGGTGCTTCTGAAATTTCTGCCCCTTCCGGAGATAAACATCCAGGCCTCCCCAGAGCATGGACACCAACAGGTCCTCCTTGCCATCCCGGTTGATGTCCGCAAACGCAGCATGGCTGATCATGCCCGGCTTGACCAGGTCCGGTGCATAGGCTGCGGTTACGTCCTTGAATTTTCCGGTCCCGTTGTTCAATAAAAGATGAGAACGCACCGGCTTCCCGTACTGCCATGGCTCCGCGTGTCCCGCGATGAACAAATCAGGGTATGCATCTCCGTTGATGTCGGCACTCAAGATCGTGCTTTGCGTAATATAGACTTTGTCAAACGCATCTTCCTTCCGGGTCAGATTTCCCTCACCATCGTTGAGATAGAGCAGGGGTTTGCAGTGCATGTCTTCTCCATAGTATTCATTGCCTCCCGTGGCAATGACCAGGTCCGGAAAGCGGTCCGCATTGACATCCTTCCAGATGGCGTCCACGCTTTCCCACATGGAGTCCGCGCGCATCCCCGGCTGCGGCAAAGCTTGAAAGCGTCCACCTGCGTCTTGCAAAAAAACTCCTCCCTGGAAGGTCTTGGAAGATCCAATATAGAAATCCTCCAGCCCGTCACCATTGATATCAGCCACAGCAAGGGCGGGGCCTTCAGCAGATACCATATGCGGAATCAGGGGCTCACGGTCGAACTCATTATACCTGTTCTCCGTATGTTTCCAGGCTATCCCTGCTTCTTTTGTGAGGTCCAGCAGATGCATGCCATCCCGTTGCTTCCGAAGCATGTTGAAATCAAAAACAGGCAATCCCGGTTTCCAGGAGATGCTGTCTGTTGTACCCGCTTTGAGGTTAATCCGCTGACAACGATTGTCCGGCCAGACCAGAAAAGCGGAATCCACCTTTACCCCCTCCAGCCCAATCAGCATCGGACCATGCATGCTGGACAGAAATCCGTGCACGCTATGGTTTTCGTAGCTGCGGATGGAAGCGCCTGAGAAAAGAAAAATTCTTGTGCCGATGGCATTCCGGTTCATCGGGCTTCCCCGCAGGCTCAGCCGCGCAACTGACTTGGTCCTGCTGACTCCAATGCTGGTATTGGCATAAATGGTTGCCGCGTCATTGATATTGTTGACAACTATGTCCGGGTCTCCGTCATTATCCAGATCCGCATAGACAGCACCATTGGAAAAACTGGGTGGATTATCCTGCAGACTGTCCGTCATATTCGTAAAACGGAAGCCTCCACGGTTAAGAAAGAACTGGTTAGGAATTTTGATTTCCGGGAATTTGCTGAGCAGGGCCAGGTCTTTCTCCTGCACACTGTTCCGGGCAAGCTTCTGCTGGAGGTCTTCACTGGATACGAAATTGATATAGTCAATGTCGTTCATCCGCTTGGGAATCCCATTGGAGACAAAGAGGTCTTTCAGCCCGTCCAGATCAAAATCCATCCACAAAGCCGCCCAGCTCCAGTCTGTTGCATGAATCCCCGCATATTGCCCCAGCTCCGTAAACAGCGAGTCAGTTCGGTTATACTGCAGGTTATTACGCGCATACTGGTACGTATAGCCGTAATCAATTTTCTGCCTGAAAATGTTGTAATCATCCTCTGCCACGGATCTCCTGATCATATAGGCATCATAGGGAAGCATATCCATGGATACCAGGTCCGGCCTGGCATCATTGTTGACATCTGCCATATCAACACCCATCGAAAACTGGCTGGTATGCATGAGATGACGCGCGCCTTCATCTTTAAATGTGCCATCCCGTTGGTTGATGTACAGATAGTCGTTTTCGTGGAAGTCATTTCCCACATAGAGATCCGGCCATCCGTCCAGGTTTATGTCTCCGGCAACCACCCCCAGCCCGTACCCGATCTTGCTGGTGTGAATACCCGAACTACGCGATACGTCCGTAAACCGCGCTTCAAAAACCCCGACGGAGTTCGTCCTGCTGTCATTCCGGTAAAGCCTGTGTCCCGCCAGTGAGTCAAACGTATGCTCAAAATATTTTCGCGGCGCGTAATTGCCTTCATGGTTTACGGAATGGTTGAGCAGGAAGAGGTCCAGGTCGCCATCCAGGTCCTGGTCAAAAAAAACCGCCTGCGTGCCATAACCGGAGAAATCCAGTCCGTATGCGGCTGCCCTGTCTTCGAAATGGGGAATGCCCTGCGGGTCTATGCCGGTGCAGACCAGTAGGCTGTTCTTCCCCTTGAGGATTTTATAATTCCCCACCCTGCAGACATAAATATCCATCAGCCCGTCGTTGTTTATATCCACCACGGACACACCGGTGCTCCAGCTGCTGTCCCGCGGGATGCCAGCCAACAGGGAAACATCCTCGAATTTCATTTCTCCTTTGTTCAGGTAGAGTGCACAAGGCTGCCGGTTGGCCGCGAAAAACAAATCGGTTCTGCCATCCCCGTTGAAATCTGCTGCACCCAGCCCTGCCCCGTTGTAGTAGTACATGTAGGAGAAGAGGTTGAAAGCCGGATTAGACACCAGCCGGTTCTGAAACCGGATGCGGGTTTTGCTGCTATCCAGCACATCGAATAACCCGGGTACCGCCTGGCGGGTCCCACAGGCGAGGAAGAAAAAGCCTGTAAGCAAAACACAGAGAAGCCGCGCGCAGAGCCCCCGGGTCATGGCTTCGATGATTTGATGTCAGCGTTCAGTGTAAAGAACCTGGCCGACTGATTATTAACGGTAAAAAGCATTCCCCTTTGGTTACCTATACTAATCGCACCCAGGTCGCGCACCTGCCCATGGATCCGGATTCCGCGCAGGGCAGCCGGGATGACCTGGAATTGACCCTTGCCATCGTTCAGAAGCACCTGTACATAGGATCCGTCCACCCTGCAAAACTGTGGCAACAGATCAAAGAAATTTCCTGCACAGATCAGGTCAGGAAATCCGTCTCCATTGACATCTTCGCAGGCCACCTGGTGAAGGGAAGAGAGTTGCAGGGCATCCGGCAACGGACGGATGGTGAAATTTCCCTTACCGTCGTTGATGGCCAGCAGTGATCTTGTTTCGTTCACCTGCAATGATCTGGCATCGCGGATTTCATTGCCAAAAAGATCCTGGATGGATTTCCTTGCATAGTCGTTGTGTTTCAGATTTAGTTTCTTGAGTGAGGGCACCTGGTCCGTGAGCTCTTTCTTGAGAAAAACCGGCATGTCTTTTTGGTCGATCGTATGCGTGAAGACTTTCTCCGATACGCCATTTTTGTCGAAGTCCTTGATCCAAACCTTGACCGGTGCCTTCTCGCTTGCTTTCAGATAAAAATTCTGGCCGAAGTTCCCCAGTACCAGGTCCATGTCCCCATCCATATCCACGTCCACGGGATGTATGGTTTGCCACCAACCGAGGTATTTTTCCAGACCAGATTTCCTTTCCACGAATTGATGATTCGTGTATACGTAGACGTGCGGATACATCCATTCTCCGCAAATCATCAATTCATTCCTTCCATCTCCGTCCACATCCTGCCAGGCAGCCCCTGTGATCAGGCCCAGGTTTTTCAGGAAAGGAGCGGCGCTGCTACTCACCTCTTCAAAAACAGCGCCTCCTTTGTTGCGGTATAAGAAACTCTGGGGAGGCAGTCCGTATTCCTGTGGCTGGCTCCTGCTTCCTACAAACAAATCCATTCTTCCATCCGCATCAAAATCAAGCGGAATGGCATTTCCGCAGTTGGTGTGACTTATCGGAAAGGTTCCAGGTTTGAGGTGGAAGTTTCCCTTTCCATCGTTCAGAAACAGCAGGTTCTGGTATGCATCAGAAGTTGCCGGCTGCATGTTGCCGCCGCCTCCGGTAAACAGGTCCAGGTCCCCATCCTGATCTGCGTCCAAAAACACAGCCTCTGTGACATCGTGAAACCGGATCTTAGTGAAATCCGGAACAGCCCTGGATTCCAGGCCGGACTTTGTCTGCAGGTATAGTTTCCGGTCCGTATCCATCGGTCCGCCAACAAATACATCCTGCAAGCCGTCTCCATTGACATCTCCAATAGCCAGTTTTGGTCCCATCCTGGACATCATGAAGGGAATGTTTCGCTCCACGAAAAAATCAACAAAATCATCCTCTTTCAGGGTGTCGGCCAACAATGATTTTTCTTCAAAGACAGGCAGGATGGATTCATCAGAAGGAACCGGACTTCCGTTGACCGTAGCCGCGTAATCCACCAGCATGGTTGTATCCGAGGCGGGAAGACGTACGCTGGCCGTGGTTCCGTCCGGCCACCGGATTTGCATGGAATCCGGCTTGAGGTCTCCCAATCCAAATACCAATTTATAGTCTACGGAAGATTGAAAACCACGGCTTGGAATCAGTTCCCTGGACAAGACCTGGTTTGCGCAGTATATTCGCACCAGGCTTCCAATGCCAAAAAGATTCTGGTTTTTATACCTGAGCCTGACGGAAAGATAATGGGCGCCAGCCCTTTCCCTTGCCTGGTTGCGATAAACTGAGGCGGGTTGGTTGACATTGTTGATGACCAGGTCAAGGTCTCCGTCATTATCCAGGTCCGCGTAAGAAGCTCCGTTGGAAAAGCTTCCTTTTGTCAATCCCCACTGGGTGGATTCTTCGGTAAACCTGAGGCCGCCGCGATTTCTAAAGATTTTATTGGGTATGGGTACGGAAGGCATTTTTTCAATCACGGTTTCCACTTCTTCTTTCTGCCCGCTGAGCGCCATGCGCGCCACCACTTCGTTGGCGAAAAAATCAATAAAATCCTGGTCCGTCACGTCCCGGTAAATGCCATTGCATACCAGGATATCCTGCAAGCCGTCATTGTCCGCATCAAAAAGCAGGGCTCCCCAGCTCCAGTCGCTCGCCGAAACCCCGCTATAGAAAGCGCTTTCCAGGAAGCTGCCCTGCCCGTCATTGACCTGAAGGGCGTTCTGCGTGAACTGGTTGAAGAATCCCTGGTCCTGCTTCAGTTTAAAGACCTCGTAGCCTTCAAAGGATGTATTTGTTTTGAGGCGATAATCATTGTCCGGCAACATGTCCGTAGTGAAGATATCCGGGAATCCGTCGTTATTGATATCCTGCATGTCCGCGCCCATGGAGGAAAAACTGATGTGCTGGGTACGGGTTTCGATTTCATCCCTGAAACTGCCGTCTTGTTGGTTGATATAGAGATAATCCTTTTCAAAAAAGTCATTGGAGACATAGATATCCGGGTATCCGTCATCATTGACGTCGCCCACTGTGACACCCAGTCCAAAACTGATGATGCTGCCGTAGATACCGGCGGACTGGGTCACTTCCGTAAAGCGACCATTATCATTTCTATAAAGATGATCCCCTCCCCCTTTGAGAAAATCCGCATAAGGCGATTGCGCATCGGGCACTGCGCGCATATTCGCGTAGTTCAGGGTATTGACGGGGATAGGGCTGTTGTTGACAAGAAAACAATCGAGGTCTCCATCCAGGTCATAGTCGAAAAAAGAAGCCTGCGTGGAATAGCCGTCATTATCGAGTCCAAATGCTTCGGCGCTCTCCGTGAAGCTCAGATCATGATTGTTGATATAGAGCTGATTTTTCCGGAGTGGCTTATTCAGCATATTTCCGGCGTTGCATACGTAGATGTCCAGCCAGCCATCGGCATTGATGTCCACGAAAACAACGCCCGTGCTCCATTCGCCACGGTATACAATCCCTGCTTTCTTCGTGATGTCCTCAAACTGAAAGCCGCCCTTGTTGAGGCAGAGTTTATTGCTGCCCTGGTTGGCAGTCATGAAAACCTCGGGCAGGCCGTCATTATTAAGGTCTCCTGTTGCCACCCCGCCTCCATTGTAGAAATTCCGGTAACGGAAGACATTGGTTTCTTTGGACTCTGACAGCCGGTTGATAAACTGAATGCCGCTGTTTGATACCTCGGAAAATAAGGCTTCACCAGCAGGTCTGCTGCAGGATGCAAGTAATCCCAGACAAGCAGGAAGCAGGCAGTATAGGAATCGGGCCATCGTCATCATACAAAGTAAAGAATAATGCAGGTCAAGCAGTAGGGCATAATAAAAGGGCTGCCTCAGAAAGGCAGCCCTGTATAAAATCTAAGATACAATCAGTAACCGAAATTCTGCTTCAGGTTGGGGTTGGAAGACAGGGAAATGGTTGGAATCGGATATACCACTTTATATCCTTCCGAAGCAGTTGGCCTTTCTTCCACAGGCGCATTGAACCTGCCGAAACGAACCATGTCTGTCCTGCGGTGTCCTTCTAGGTACAGCTCGCGTCCTCTTTCATCCAGCAGTTGGTTCAGGTTTACGGAGGCCAGCGCAGCAACACCGCGGCGGGTCCGAATGGCATTCACCAGGGAAAGAGCAGTTTGACCGCCCGTAGGTGTACCACCGCGAAGAATTGCTTCCGCTTTCATCAGGTAAACGTCTGCCAACCGGTAGAAGGGGAACTCATTCTCAGAACCCCAACCACCATCGTTTATGGTGGCAGGATTCAGCGGGAATTTATTCACGCGGATACCGGTTGCTTCACCGTTGAAAAAGATAGAAGCTTTGCGGGTAAAGACGAGCGGGTTACCACTACGATCAAACAGGTTGCCAATTGGATCACCAATCACACCAGGCTCACGGGGATTGCCCGGCTTCACCGGTCCACGAGCCTGACCAACAATGAATCCAACTGGAGCACCTACCTTGTCCGTAAATCCAGGCAGATCCAGGCTGCGGCGATTATCCACACTCTCAAACTTGTCGTAGAACTCGGAGAGGGTTACAAAACCGTTCCAGCTGGAAGGGGTTTGGTTGTAGTGCCAGCTCTGAGAAGTCTGCCAGCGGAGGTTTGCACCACCACCCACAGCGGCATCGCTGCCGTTGTGGCGGACAAAGATGTTTTCTGATGATTTCGTGCCGTTCTCCCAGGAGAAATTATCCCAGTAGTTCGTTTCGATGGATAAGGAAGCATTTGCTATCACTTTATCGCAATTCTCGATCACTTTGTTCATGTCCGCCACATCAAACGTGTAGGGACCTTCTGGCTTTGTAGGATCTGCTTTGTATACAGCCTTGTTCAAATAGGCCTTTGCAAGCAAAGTCCATGCAGCCTCCTTGGTGGCGCGACGCCTGTTAGCGAGCGTATAAGCCGGAAGACCCGCAACGGAAGCTTCGGCTTCCTGGATAATGGCGTCGATGGCTTCGGACCTGGTCAAAACGGCCGGGATTTCTGCGGCAGGTGCTGTGGCCGGACGGGATTGAACCTGACCGTAGAGGTCGCAGGTCTGAAGACGGAAGAAAGAACGCAGGAACTGAGCCTGAGCCTTAACGGACGGATCCGTTGCGGTCTCCGCCACCAAAGTTGTCTGAAACAGCGCACCATTCATCTGGTTCCAGGTATCGTTGATCTGGTTGTGATCACCAGCCCAGGTATGCAGATGCAGCCTGCGCCAGGTACCGAAGTCATCCCAGTCTGTACCACGGGTTGGGCCCATGATCTCGTCTGTGGAATGCTCTTGCATGCCAAACCAGTTACCTTGTCCACCGGTGAGGCCGTTCAGTTGCTCATAAACCGTTGAAAGGCTCGGTGGCGTGGGCGCACCGCCTTCCTGGTTTGGTGCTTCCGATTGTGGGCCTTCTAATTTGGGCTCGAGTTTTGAACAAGAAGACGCCCAAAGAAGTCCAACCACCGTAACAGCCGGAACCAGGTAGTTCTTGAATATTCTTTTCATATGCGTGTTTTAGTCGTTATTAATTAGAAACCAAGGTTCACACCAAATGTGATGATGCGCGGCCTGGGGTACTGGGTGTAGTCAAAACCACGGGACGGAATTCCATTGATGCTCTTGTCAACGTTTACTTCAGGATCGATTCCGGAGTAATCTGTCCAAAGGGCCAGATTCTGACCGGAAGCAAACAGGCTGAGGCTTTTGATCACTTTACTCTGGAGAGCAAAGTTATAACTCAGGTTCACGTTAGCAAGTCTTGTGAAGTCTCCCTTTTCCAGAAACCTCGTAGAAACAGAACCGGGGTTAAACGGATTCTCCGGACCCTTGCCCACTTCATTGGTTACGTTACGGGCATTGCGTAAACTTCCTTTCAGGAACAACGCATTGGCCGTATTGTTGTAGATGTAGTGTCCGGACATTCCGGTGAAGAAAATGCTCAGGTTCCAGCCGCCATAGGTAAAGGTGTTGGTAAAGCCCCAGAAGGTCTCTGGAAGCGCAGTTCCAACGATCTGGTTGGCAGCACCATTGGCATATCGCGCGTTACCGTTTCCGTCAAATCCCTCAAATACCGGCATGGACCAGGAAAAGATGGGGTTGCCATTGGTCAGGGTTTGGGCAAATGCACCCGTCAGACCCTGTCCGGATACCGCTCCAGTGTTGATTGGTGTGGGCAAACCTTCGATATTGTTTTTGACCGTTGTCAGGTTGGCATTGATATCCCACTTGAACTTTTTTCCATCGATGATCCTGTAGTTCAAAGCAAACTCCCAACCTTTGTTGGTTACTTCACCGGGCAGGTTGATCCACCAGTAAGCCTGGGGAGCAAATCCACCGGGGGTGGGAGCAAAGAACAGCATGTCTTCGCGCGTGTTATTGTAATAATCTACGGTGAATGAAAGGCGCCTGTCTGCGGATACGAGATCGATACCCACGCCCGTGGTGGTTACAGTTTCCCACTTAAGGTCAGGGTTACCCTGCTGGTCAAAACGGGTAACGGGACCGTTGCCTACATCCCAGGTGGTCTGCAGGTTGAGGGCCGCATAGGAAGACAGGTTATCCTGGCTACCCAGCTTACCCCAGTTTGCACGAATGGCAATGGTGCTGAACCACTTGCCCAGTGCGTTTTCCATAAACTTCTCGCCCATCATGTTCCATTTCACGGCAAAGGCCGGGAAGGTGGCGTAGCGGTTGTTCTCACCAAATTTGGAAGATCCGTCTGTACGAACCGTGGCAGTTACATAATATTTATCTGCGTAGATATAGTTCACGCGTCCAAACACAGACTGCAGTTCATTCTGGTTATATCCGGGGATGTAATCTGCATAGTTCTCGAAGTTATTATAATCGCGGATAAAATTGTCCGTAGGCGCTACCACCGGATTAGCGAGGCCCCAACCGAAGGAACCAGCATACTCAGACACAAAATTCTGGTAGGAATAGCCGGCTACAGCATTCAGCGAATGAAGGCCGCTGAAGATTTTATCGTAAGTCAGATATGCTTCAAACAGGGTTGAACGGGTATCCAGGTTTTGTTTGGTGGTTCGGCCATTTCCAAAGATGCCGTTTCCATAATCCTTGCCAAACACATTGGTGGTGCCACCGTAGGCATTCGATCCAAGGCGGGGATCTGCAAACGAAATCCGCTCGGATTTTGCATTGTCATGCCCAACCACGCCCTTAACGGTAAGTCCCTTGATGATTTCGTAGCTGGCGGTGAAATTGCCGAGGAATCGATTGATCTTATCGTTATCGTCAAAATATGCCAGCATCTGGGTGGGGTTCCGCTGATCTCCCGGTTGGAAGAAAGATCCATCAGCGTTATAGACAGGATAGGTTGGATTGAACTGCAGCGCTGCGCCCAACAAGCTACCCTGATAACCTGCGTTATTGGATAATGGAGCGTACTGATTCTGCGTATTGGAATAAGTAAGGTTCGCATCCAGGCGGAGGCGGTCATCCAGGAGTTTTTGGCCAACGTTGGCACGTCCTGTCCAGCGCTTAAGGCCGCTGTTGCGTACAATACCCACCTGGTTATCATAAGAACCGGAAACTCGAGCCGTGGTTCCACCGGCTGTATTGATGCCCCAGCTCAAATTATAATTCTGTGACCAGGTCTCGCGGAAGATCTGATCCTGCCAGTCGGTGCTGGCTCCTTTATCGATCTGCCTCACGGCTTCCGCTGCAGCATCGGGATCTGCACCTCCATCAATATTGGCCTGCTTGGCTGCCTGCAGAAAATCAGGCGCGTTCATCAGGTCATAGCGGCGTGCAGTCTTCGCATGGCTCAATGAGGTACTGAAGGTGAAGTTACCACGCTTGCCTCCGCGGCCCTGTTTGGTGGTAATCAGGATCACACCGTTAGCACCCCTGGAACCATAGATGGCGGCAGCGGATGCATCCTTTAAGACAGTGATGTTCTCGATATCATTCGGGTTCAGGAAGATCAAAGGGTTTTTAGCTGTTGTGCTGCCTTCCACACCGGAAGCTGAGCCAAGCGTGCCACCCTGGATCAGGGGAACACCGTCCACAACGTAAAGCGGCTCCTGGGCGCCGGAGATAGAACCCGTACCACGAATATTGATGGTGGCAGCAGCACCAGGTTCACCTGTTGCCGGCGTCACCAATACACCCGGGGCACGTCCCTGAAGCAGTTGCTCAGGAGAAGCGATCTGACCCTTGTTGAAATCCTTCTCAGACACTTTGGTCACGGATCCGGTTACGTCTTTGACGCGACGGGAACCATAACCGGTCACCACCACCTCGTTCAGGTTATTGGCAACAGAGCTGGACAGCTGTACGGAGACATTGTCACTAATCGCTACCTCCATATTGAGGTAACCCACATTTGTAATTACAAGCGTTTTCGCTGAGGCAGGCACCGTTAGCCGGAAACTACCATCAGAACCCGTGGAGGTTCCTACCGTAGTACCCTTGGCGGTCACAGATGCACCAACAACTGGAGAACCGTCCTTGGCATCCGTCACTTTTCCGGAAACAGTCCGGTCTTGCGAAAATGAAACCTGGAATGCAAACAGCATTAGCGCAGGAAGCACAATCGCTTTCCATAAGCGTTTGGGGATCATAAACAGTGGTTTTTAGTTTAAGTGGGCGTAAATTATGTACATTTTACATAACTCACAGATTTTATTGACAAAAAAATAACATACTTAGAAAAAAATCAGGCCTAAATCGTTTAACCACGCAATCTTCTTAAACACAATCCCAGTCTGAATTTGAGCGCACGCCGGATTATCTCTCCGGACAAAATTTCAGAACCATCTGCTGCTTTTACAACAAATCTTTCCCCTCTTCTGCCCAAACGGCTAAGCGATCCGGGTCACCGTCAATGAAACTAAAATCTATTCCCCATATCTTTACGGGAGCAAGTCTTGCAAACCATTGCGAATATGTTTTCTGTGGATAACTTTTTACGATTGACTTATGGGAAAGACAAAGGCGACGCTGAAAAACATTTCTGAGACATTGCAAATCAGCATATCCACGGTTTCACGAGCATTGAAAGACCATCCGGACATCGCGGAGCAAACCAAGAAAAAGGTTCGGGAACTGGCTGAAATGATGGACTATGAACCCAACGCGTTTGCCATCTACCTCCGGACAAACCACAGCAAACTGCTGGGGTTGATCGTTCCGGAGATTTCAGATTATTTCTACCACTCCTTCATTGCCGCCGTAGAGGAAGAAGCGCGGGAAAAGGGGTATTCGCTGATGATCCTGCAAAGCGGGGATAACCCGGAAACAGAGTTGGCTAATCTCCGTCTTTGTAAACTAAACCGCGTTGCCGGAATCCTCGTTGCGCTTTCCGGAAGCGGTCGGACGGAATTTTCCGTTTTTGAAAAGTTGGAAGACGGAGGTATCCCTGTGGTTTTCTTCGACAAGGTTCCGGAGAACAAGGGATTTTCCACCGTTTGCCTTGCAGATGAAGACGCTGGGCGCCTTGCCGCAGAGGCTTTGCTGAGAAAATCCAGGCGCAAGGTCCTCGCCATCTTCGGCAAAGAGGACCTGACCATTACGCGCAAGCGACTGCAGGCTTTTACACAGGCATTCAAGAACTCCGGTTCAGATGCAGTGTTGCAGATCCTGCATGCCGCCAATCGAAAGGATGCTCAGCAGAAGACCATCGATGCCTTTTCCCTGGACCCCAAAGCGGATGGTCTGTTTTGCATGAGCGATGAAATCCTGGCTGGCGCGATGAAAGCCGTTCAGGAACTCAATATTGCGGTTCCGGAAAAGCTGGGAATTGTATCCGTGAGCAATGGCTTCATTCCCGGTCTTTTCAACCCGGAAATTACCTACGTGGAAACCAGGGGGGACCAGTTGGGAAGGGCCTCGTTCAGGGAAATGAGCGAACGGTTGGAAAACAACGGCCTTCCCCGTGAAGAAACCATCGGTGCAAGGATCGTGGAAGGGAAGTCGCTTTGATTGACCGGCAAACAGTGCCCAAAGCGGGCAACCTAAAAATCAATGCCCACGAAAGTCTTCTTCTTCATTTTAGCATAACGGGCATGGTTAAACGTATACAACTTGCCTGGTCGATGAGGCACATCCTGCTCCATCTCATTGATATCCGTCAGCAGGTTCGTGGTAAATAGTTTCTTACGGAAATTCCTGCGGTCCAGTTTGACATCCAGGATCGCCTCAAAAAGATTCTGCAGATCCCGCAACGAAAACTTATGTTCCAGCAGGTTGAAGATCACGGGCTCTTCCTGCACCTTCTTCTGCAACCGCTCCAGGCAGGTATCCAGAATTTTCTTATGGTCAAAAGCCATCTCCCGGATCTCATTTACCGGGTGCCAGTGCAATTCGTTATCCAGTTGTTTGAGCTGGTGGTTGCGTACATTGATGAGGGAGTAGTAGGCGGTGGTCACCACCCTTCCGGCCGGGTGACGCCTGACCTGGCCAAACGTATGAACCTGCTGCAGGAAAACGTTATCCAGGCCGGTGCGCTCTTTCAACACCCGGTAAGATGCGGCGTCCAGGTCTTCTTTTGGATGGACCAGGTCCCCCAGGAGCGACCACTGTTCCGAAAAAGCGGGCAAATCAGATTTTATCAGCAAGACCTTCAACTGATTATCCTCATACCCAAATATGACACAGTCCACAGAAATGGCGAACTGGAAATCGGGCATTAGTTCCACAGGAGTCGTATTAATGTTAGGCTTTTTACGGACAGGCGTCATGTTGGGCGAATCATTTAAATAGAATCAGCGCTGGAAGTTAACCAAACTGCGGATTCCTGTTTTGGGTTAATGTGTAAAAATTACGTATAAATGGCGAATTGCAAAAATCGGAGGGATTTCCATTGTTCAATTAGTATTTTTAAAACCATTTGTTGTTTATGTACAACCCAGCACAAACCAGGCAACTGCAAGAGGACACCATTCAACTGATCCGGGATTTGCCGTACTTGGGCGTGGATCCGGGAAAGGCAGACCTGCTCCGGGATGTCCTCAGGTTTCATGAATACCGGTACTACATCCTGAATGACCCGCTGATCTCTGACGGCGAATATGATCTGCTCTTCAAGGCACTGGAAAAAATCGAATCAACGGATCCTTCGCTGATCCGTCCGGATTCTCCCACCCAACGCGTGGCCCGGGGACTGAGCACGCAGTTCAAAGCGGTGCAGCACCTGGTTCCGATGTTGTCCCTGGAGAACTCCTACAATTCGGAAGACCTGATTGACTGGGACCGGAAAGCACGGGAACTCTCCGGGATGGAAGAGCTGGAATATTGTGTGGAGCCCAAGTTCGACGGTGCAAGCATTTCGGTCATTTATGAAAATGACCTTCTGGTACGGGGTGCCACCCGGGGAGATGGCGTGGAAGGAGAGGAAATCACCCAGAACCTGAAACAGATTAAATCATTGCCTCTTTCTGCGGCGTTCTCCCGGTACGGCATGCAGCAGGTGGAGATCAGGGGCGAAGTGCTGTTGAATAAACACAATTTTAAAAAATATAATGAGCAGCTGGCAGAGCAGAACCTGCCCCCGCTTGCCAATCCAAGAAACGCCGCGTCCGGAACCTTGCGCATGAAGGATTCCTCCGAGGTAGCCAAACGCAACCTGGAAGCATTCCTCTACCACATCAGTTATGTCTCCACGATGCCGGGCAATGGCACTCCTGCTAATATGCTGACACACGCGGGTTCTCTCGAACTGCTCTGGGAATTGGGTTTCAGAAGTCCGGTCAAGGAGAAAAAAATATTTCGTGGGATCAAGCCGGTCATCCGCCACTGCCAGGAATTTGAAGAAGGGCGGGACAAACTTCCTTACGAAATTGACGGGCTGGTCATCAAGGTTAACAGCCTCGCATGGCAGGATAAACTGGGCATGACCA
>Ga0114939_10000321_pt1 | contig 41245 bp, 44 predicted proteins | sample AshMeaCrysSpring_FD_87196 | JGI IMG/M metagenome (GOLD analysis project Ga0114939, IMG submission 87196) | Groundwater microbial communities from Big Spring, Nevada to study Microbial Dark Matter (Phase II) - Ash Meadows Crystal Spring | ecosystem: Environmental > Aquatic > Deep subsurface >...
CGATCAGCCGGTCAACCTCACGGGCCGACTTCAGGTTCACCGGGCGCCGCATCATCGAGATCCCCGACCTGCCCGCCTCCCACAGCGGATGCGCGGGCCACCGGACCCGCACGTCGTGCGTGCCCTCCGACGCGATCCACAGCGTCCCCAACGGCTTGGGGACCTCCCGCCCCTGCCACTCCTGCCCGGCGGCGAGATGCAGCGCCCACTCGATCGCCAGCAGCGACTTGCCCGCCGCCGACGGACCGCCCAGCAGCGCCAGTTCCGACCCCAGCGTCCCGTCGATCACCGACGGCTCCATCGGCTCGGCGGCGATGTCCTCGATCGGCTCGGCCAGCAGTTCCCCGCTCGTCGTCGCGTAGTCCTCCTCGGCGATCCGCTCGGCGACCGCCATCCGGATCCGCGACCGGCGGTACTCCTCCCGTATCGCCTTCGTGTCCTGCCACCACTCCTTGTCCCCGTCGGTCCCGCCCGACGCCTCCCCCTCCCCCGCAGCGACAGCAGCCTCGGCAGCAGCAGCAGCAGCGACTGACGGGATCCCCGTCACCCACGACTGCGCCGCCGCCATCTCCTCGGCGGACACGTGCTTGTGCTTGTCCTGACCGCCCAGTTCCGCCCAGCACTCGGCATCCGACTTCAGCGCCACCCGAGCCTCGGCCCAGCGCGCATCAGCCCTGACCTCGCCCGGACGCGCCCCCGCGCGCCCGTCCGGCGCCCGCAGTTCAGTCAGCAGCCCCTGCAGCACCTCCAGCGCCTCGGCGAATTCCTCCTGCGTCACGCAGCCCATCTTCCGGGCCGCGACCAGCCGGATGTGCTGGCCGAACGCCCAGTGGTGCCGGTGCCCCGCCACCACCTTGCCCGCCGCCACGTCGTCGCGCCAGCCCGACACCATCTTGGGCACGTACCCGCAGGAACCCTCGACCTCGGCCCACTGCCAGTCCGATGACGACGACGACACCGTCACCGTGCCCTCGTCGCCCACCCCGGCACGCACCGGCACTGACACCGCGTACTCGTCCAGCACCTCGGCGAGCCGGTCCAGCGAGATCGGCGCCCAGTTCGCCTCGGGGTGGAACTCCACGTCCACCACGTCGTCAGGATTCTTGAAGTTCCGAGTCCCCGGCGCCCGCAGCACCCGGGCCGCATCGAACACCGTGTCCACCCGGCGCTCGCCGTGCGACACCGCCACCATGTTGACCAGCGCGCCCCAGCGCGGCATCAGCGACCGTGTCCGCTCGGCATCGCCGGGCGCGTCATCCTCCAGTTTCCAGACCGGTTGCAGGCCGTGGCCGGACATCACCACGTATACCGGACGCGAGCCCAGCATCGCGGACAGGTCCTCGATCACGTCCCACAGGCCGTCCAGCGTCGGTATCCCCCGGCCATCGGGCCGCAGGTCCAGATCCGCGAACAGCCCGAGGATCCGCACCGCCTCAGCCGCCGTGCCGCGCCGCCCACGGGGCAGGTCCCCCGGGACCGTGATGACCGAGAGCCAGAAGTCCCGGTCCCGAGGCATCTCGGCCCAGTCCCGCAGGTCCCCGACCCGGTACACCGAGCCGTACGCCGCCGCGCCCGGCTTCTTGCGCAGACCGGACAGGTACTCGTCATTGTCCAGACCCAGCAGGTCCAGCATCCGGACGTGATCTGGCACGTCCAGCAGTTCTTCGGCAGTCCCCATGCTCATGCCCTGACCCTCCGTCAGTGTCGGGTCGGTCAGGCAACGGTAGGTCCGGCAACGTCTTCCGAGGGTTCAGGCGCCGCCATGATCATCATCATCATCTCGGTCTTCGTCGCGCGCGTCAGGCCCGACTCCGCAGCCTCGCCCAGCAGCGCGCGCAGCACGATCACGGCGCGCGCGTTGTCCCGGTCAACGACGAGCGACCGGATCAGCGCGGGATCCCACTTCCACTGGCGCGCGGCCACGATCTTGTTGTTCTTCCGCCGCATCGTGGTGATGTCGTCGCGGTTGGTGATCGGCTTGAGCAGCCGTGAGCCTCCAGAAGCCATCAGGCCCCTCCTCGTGTCTGGCACCCGACCCCCAGCGGACCGAGCAGCAGGAAGGAACCTAGACCCGCCGCCGACCGCCAGTCAACACTGAGCGCCCGACACGACGGGCGTGTCGCAGAAGTACTACAGAACGCAGCACCCGACCCTCAAGAATCTTGGACCAGCCATGCGAGGAACCACGCTCCAGTCCCCACCGTGCTCCGGTCCGGGACCAGCCACGCCCACTGGTTCGACCGCAGCGGCGCCGCGTCGGACACGGCATCAGCATCGGCCCGCACCCGGATCCGGCCCATCGACGTGGCCGCGACCAACGGCACGCCGACCCCGGGCGCTTCCCCAGTGCGGTCGCGCAGTTCCGCGCCCGGCCACCACAGCGGCCAGCCCGCCGTCCGGTACGCCTGTGGCGCCCCGCACGCCGGGATCCCCGCCCCCACCTCCGGCGGTGGCTCGGCGCAGAACCCGTGCAGCACCACCGGGATGGCGCCCAGCGGGCCGAGGAAGGCCCCCCACGGCACGCCGTCCGCCGACCCTGCCCGTTGGACCACCTCAGGGTCCCCGGCCCTCAGGTAGGCGTGCAGGCCCGTCAGGTCCGGCAACGGCCCCGCCGCCACCCGGCCCACGGCCCCCGCATCCCAGCGCGACGCCCGCAGCATCCCCGGCGAGCAGCGCCCCCCAGCGCAGCCACAGCCGCGCACGTGGATCTCCGGTGGACGGGCAGCCCCCGCCGCAGCAGCGATCAGCAGCAGCGTGATGCAGCGCTGCGCGTCCCCGCCGCCCGACTTGCGCCCCCGGTGGAAGGTCGCCCGCAGCGCCGCCCGGCCCGCCGAGTCCCCACGGGCGGGCACCCGGTCCATGCGCACCGTGCGCGCCCAGCCGTCGAGATGGTCCAGTACCGCATCCCAGACGCCGCCGGGGTTGACCACCTCCACCGCCGTCCAGCGCAGCATCCGACGGCCCCCACGGAACCCTGAACTTGACATGGTCCGGTAGCGTAGTCCACGCCCCTGATCGAGGGGCAGACACGAGCGAGAGAAGGAGAACCCGACTTGACATCCTCCACCCCCTGAAGGGGGTGGATTCCCGAGAGGAGCATCACACACCACCTACAGAAGGTTTCGGTTCCTGATTCACCGCAGGTCGCATTGGAGGTGACCCCGAATGTCTTACACCCGCTCCACAGGCTTCGACCGCCAGCCCGGCGGCAAGGATGTTCTTCGCGGCGTTGATGTCCCTGTCGTGCAGAGTGCCGCATCCGGGGCACGTCCAGTGGCGCGTCCCGAGGCTGAGGGAGGCGAGCAGGTGCCCGCACTCCGAGCAGGTCTTGGAGGTGGGAGTGAAGCGGTCGATCACCACGAGCCGCTTGCCGTACCAATCGGCCTTGTAGGCCAACTGGGACCGGAACTCCCCCCAGCCCGAGTCCGAGATGGACTTGGCGAGGCTGTGGTTGCGGACCATGTTCGACACGGACAGGTCCTCAACCACGATCACGTCGTAGGTGCGAACGATCCGCGTGGACTCCTTGTGCAGGAAGTCCCTGCGAGCGTCAGCGACGCGGGCGTGCTGGCGGGCAACCTTGCGGCGCGCCTTCTCCCGGTTCCGCGACCCCTTCTGGCAGCGGGACATGCGTCGCTGGTACCGCTTGAGGCGGGCCTCCTTGTCACGCAGCAGGCGCGGGTGTTCCACCTTGTCGCCATCGGAGGTGGTCAGGAAGTGCTTCAGCCCGAGGTCCAGCCCGACGACAGCGCCAGTGATGGGCAGGTCAGCGACGGTGTCCTCGAACAGCATGGACACGAACCAGCGACCGGCGGTGTCACGCGAGACGGTCACCGTGCTGGGGGCGCCCGCAGGCACGGCGCGCGACATGCGGATGTCCAGCGGTGTCGCCATCTTCGCCAGCCACAGCCGACCGTCGCGCCAGCGGAACGCCGAGGTGGTGTACTCGATGCTCTGCCGCCCACGACGCGACTTGAAACGTGGATAGCGGGCGCGGTGCGCGAAGAAGTTGCCGAACGCCGTCTGCTGGTGGCGCAGGGCCTGCTGGAGCGGCACGGACGAGACCTCGCGCAGGTAGGCGTAGTCAGGGTCCTTCTTCAACTCCGTCAGCCGCGCCGACATCGCGTGGTACCCCAGCGTCTCCCCATCCATGCGCCATGCACGGGTGCGTTCCGCGAGCGCCCAGTTCCACACCTTGCGCGCACAGCCCATCGTCCTGCCCAGCACGGAGGCTTGTTCCTCCGTCGGGTAGAGCCGGAACTTGTACGCACGCTTCACATACCTATACTAGACCGTGTAAGGAGGGAGCGCCACTTCCTCCCCTGCCTGAAGGCAGGGGTTTCCGTGGCGCAAATCTGATGAACCGTCGAACCATCATCGCGGCCACCGCCGCAGCAGCCGCCGCACTCACGCTGGCCGGATGCTCCAACCAGACCGTGCGCGACCTTGAGGGCGTGCCGGTCACCGACCCGGACAAGATCCGTCTGGTGACCAACGTGGACCTGTTCCCCAACATTGTCGCCATCTGCGTCGAGGGAGCCGGATTCGCGGCAACCACCCGCGACAACTCGCCTGCCGCGCTGCAGCACATCCCCGCGTGGGACGCGGCCAACGACGGGTGGTGCTCCAAGTGATCCCCGTCGAGCCGTCCGCCGACCTGCGCGAGATCGCCACGGCCCTGCGCGGCTTCCACGTCGCACTGGTCGCCGCCGGGTTCACCGAGGAGCAGGCGTTCGAGTTGGTCCGCGCCCAGTTGGTCGCCGTCGTCAGCAAGCCCAAGGAGGCGTGAGATGAGGCCGCCGACCAAGACCATCTGGAAGTTCCCGCTGGCCATCACTGATAGGCAGGTGCTGCCCATGCCGCCCGGCGCCAAGATCCTGTCCGTGGCCCCACAGGCAGGAATCTTGACCCTGTGGGCCGAGGTCCAACCGGACCTGACTCCCACGTCCCGCCGCGTCACCATCGTGGGCACCGGCAACCCGATCCCGGCGCATCCCGGCGAGTTCGTCGGCACCGCCGTGATGCCGCCGTTCGTCTGGCACGTGTACGTCGATCGCGAGGGAGCGTGAGTCCCGTGCCCGTGGGAGACGAGTTCATCACCGCGACCAACGACCACGAGTACCGGATGGCGCAGGAGATGCGCAGGGACAACGAGTCCAAGCGCGAGCACCGCACCGAGCGCATCATCGCGTGGGCGTGGGCGTTCGGCGCGGTGACCATCGTGGCGATCATCGCCGGTCTGATCTTCACCGTGTGGAGCCGTTCGTCGGCGCAGAACCATCAGGAACGGATCGCCTGCACCGAGGCAGGCGGAACGTGGACCAGCATCGGGCGCGGGTCGCCCGTGTGCATCCGGATCGAGGAGGTGACCCCGTGAGCCGGGCCATGAGGATCGAAGAGGTCAAGAGCACCGAGCGGTACGGCACCAACGTCCCGGGCGTCACCCGCACCGTCCACACGGTCACCGTCACGTTCCGGGTCGAGGGATGCACGGATGCCGCGAGCGCGGCGGACCTGATCGTCAGCCAGTTCCGGAAGTCGCACGGACAGGAGGAGGTCCGGTATTGACATCACGACTCAGACTCTCCCCAGAAGAACGGTTCACCTACGGGTCACCGTCCGAGGTCGCGTGGCCGCTGGCGCCCGGCGAGGACTACGACGAGGACCTCGCACAGTCCATGCTGCGCGAGGTGCGCGAGATCTGCCAGAACCGGGAGTCGAAGCGATGAGCGTCGAGGCTGAGGACATGCTCAACGAGGTCGAGGTGTGGATCGACCGGACCATCGCCGCGCAGCAGCACATCCGAGATTCGGACGCCGACATCGTCCGGCTGCAGTACCTGAAGGGGATCAACGACGGCCTGCGCATGGTCAAGGGAGCCGTCGAGCACATGAGGGAGGAACTCTGAGTTGAGCATCAAGCCCAACGAGCGTGTCAACTTCGCGCTGGTGCGTGTCCGCGACGGTGACGACGACACGAGCACCGACACGCGGCTGGTGCATGCCCTGCTGCACTCGATCGAACTGGATGGTGCGACCGTGTCGTTCCCCGTTCCCGAGGCCCCCGGACACTGGACGGTCCCCGAACTGGTCGCGTGGAACGCGATCGTGAGCCTGACCGAGAAGAGGAACAAGTAGTGGGAAGCAGGAAGCGGCAGCGCGCCGACGAGGTCAAGAATCTTGTCGCCCTGTCCAAGGAACAGGGCGCAACCGTGGCCGAGGTTCGGCGCGCGTTCAACATGCATCACGGCACTGCGTCAGCGGCGCTGAGCCACTTGGATGGCACCGGGGAGATCGTCCGGCTGGCCGAGAAGCGCGCCCGGTGCAGTGTCTACGTGATTCCCGAGCATGTCGGCGACCGGCAACGAGCCCTGCCGCGCACGGCCCGGCCACGTCCCGTCACGATCGAGCAGGACGTGATCAAGGATGTCGCCGACCGCGCGTTCGCCGACGGGGCCGTCCACGGGCGCGAGCAGGCCATGCGCGACGCTCAGGAAGTCGCCGAGGCTGTCCGTGATGCCGAGTGGCAGCGCGGCTACGACGACGGGGTCGAGGCAGCCAAGAAGCGCCCCGGGATCGCGGGCGAGGCGTACGCCGACGGACACAACGCGGGCGTGATCGCCGCGCGTGCGCAGGTCGTCGGACACGCCGAGGCGATGCGACGCGAGATCCTGCGAGTACCACGTGCCAAGATCCACCACAACCGATGCTGGACCGAGCACCCCGAGTGCGCGCTGGCCGCGATCGTGCGCGCCGCTGGCGGGCGTCCGGCCCGGAAGGGCGACACCCCGTCGCTCGCTCCCCGAGCACGATCTACGACATCCGACATGGAAGGATCTGGAGTGAGAGGATCCCTGCCGTGTCGTTCCTGAAGGCCCCGACCAAGATCCCGGTCGAGTACGTGTCCAAGGTGTGGGGGCACCACTCCGGCGCCCCGGGCGTGCCCAGCGGCAACGCGATGACGTGGATCATGGTGCCCGACCCGAAGGACCCGGATCCCGATCGCCACGGCCCGCACGTCATCGTCGTGTTCAACGCGCCCATGGGCGCCGTGACGCGCGTCGTGCTGCCGATCCTGCGAGTCGAGGCTACTTCGCGCGGCATCACCGTGGTGCTGGCCGACGGGACGCAGTACATGGTCCTGCAGGCCCCGTGCGTGTGCGGAGCCGGTCCGGCGGGCACCGCCTACCCGCTGATGACCCCGAACATGGCGCTGACCGCCGTCGCACCTCAGGTCGGGCTGGACGCCGGGTGGCTGGTCGCCTCCCCGTGAGCCCACTGCAACCCGAGGACGGGCTGGTCCCACCGTACGAGACGTGGTTCGAGCACTGCGGAGACTCAGGATGCCTGTCGTGCGAGCGGCTGAGGCACGCGGTGGCTGCTGCCGAGGAGGCCAAGAATCTTGCAGTGGTCGAGCATCACGACCGCGTCCTGCGCACCCTGATGCTCATCCATGCCAGCATGACCCAGCGACCGCGCAAGCCCCGCCCTTCAGGGCGGGGTAAGCGGGCGAATGCCATGGTAGGGTTGCTGTGTGGCAAAGTTGGTGAAGCGGGCGTACAAGTACCGCTTCTACCCGACCCCGGAGCAGGCACAGGAACTTGCGCGAACCTTCGGGACGGTGCGGTACGTCTACAACCGCACACTGGCCGAGCGCACCCGCGCCTACTCACAGGAAACCCGCCGCGTGAACTACGCGGAGTCCGCACGTTGGCTGGCGCAGTGGCGTGCAGACCCCGAAACCGCATGGCTGGCGGAGTCTGCTTCGGTCCCGCAGCAACAAGCCGTGCGGCAGTTGCAGACGGCGTTCAACAACTTCTTCGCCAAGCGCGCGAAGTACCCGCGCTTCAAGCGCAAGGGTCGCAGCCGAGACAGCGCGACGTACACCAGGTTCGGATTCTCCTACCGCGACGGCCAGGTCAAACTGGCGAAGATGTCCGAGCCGCTGAACATCAGGTGGTCACGCGCGCTTCCGCCGGGAGAACCGACGCGCGCCACAGTCACGCGCGACCCGTCGGGACGGTACTTCATCTCGTTGTTGATGGAGGAGGAGGTGTTCGCTCCTGCACCCACACGCGGTGCTCTGGGGCTGGACGCGGGACTGAACCGCCTGCTCACGGACTCCGAGGGCCGCGAGTACACGAACCCGAAGCACGAGCAGCGCGAACGGAAGCGGTTGGCGAAGGCTCAGCGCGCGCTCGCGCACAAGAAGAAGGGAAGCAGGAACAGGGAGAAGGCCAGACTGAGGGTGGCCCGTATTCACGCACGCATCGCAGACCGCCGCAGGGACTACCTGCACAAACTCACGACCTCGCTGATCCGCGAAAACCAAACGGTGATGATCGAGGACTTGGCGGTGCGGAACATGGTACGCAATCACAGCATGGCACGGGCGATATCGGACGCCAGTTGGTCCGAACTTCGCTCGATGCTGGAGTACAAGGCTCAGTGGTACGAGCGGGAAGTGGTGGCTATCGACCGCTTCTATCCCTCCAGCAAGACGTGCTCGTCATGCGGGCACCTGCTAAACGCGTTGCCGCTGGACATTCGCCAGTGGTCTTGCCCCGAGTGCGGAGCCTCGCACGACCGGGACGTCAATGCAGCGCGCAACATCTTGGCCGTGGGGCTCACGGTGTCAGCCTGTGGAGATGGTGTCAGACTCCTCTCCGCTTAGCGAAGAGGAGCAGCCTCGATGAAGCAGGAACCCCCGACCGCGAGGTCAGGAATCCCCGCCCTTCAGGGCGGGGAGGATGTCAACGAGGTACGATCGCACCACACATCGAGGCTGTGCCTCAGTCACGCAAGGAGAGCCGAATGGCATCACTGTCAGTCCTCGTGTTCGGGGAGTCCAAGGTCGGCAAGTCGAGTCTCGCCGTCACCGCCCCCGGGCCACGCCTGCTGATCGACGTGGAGGCCGCGAGCCGGTTCCTGCCGATCCGCCGGACCCTCTGGGATCCGTCCACCCCGCCCCCGAAGCCGTCCGACGACTGGGACACCGCTGTGGTGCAGTTCCGGCACTGGGACGACTGGCCGACCATCTGGCGGTGGCTGGACAGCGGGAAGCATCCGTTCACGTCGATCATCATCGACAGCGTCTCCGAGATGCAGCAGCGCCTGATCGAGAAGCACGCCGCGCGCGGCCAGTTGAGCCAGCAGGCGTGGGGCACCGTGCTCCGGGAGATGTCCGGCGCCATGCGCGACCTGCGCGACCTGACCGAGCACCCGAAGCGCCCGGTCGAGGCCGTCGTGGTCACCGCGATGGCCAAGGAGGTCAACGGGTCCCTGAAGCCGTGGGTGCAGGGTGGGTTCGCCACGATCCTGCCGTACCTGATGGACGTGACCGGCTACCTGACGGCCACCGACGACGGCACCCGCAAGTTGCTCACGCAGCGCACCGAGTTCATCGAGGCTGGCAACCGCGCTCCCGCCGGGACGATCCCCCGCGTGTTGACCAGTCCGTCGATCAGTGGTATGATCGACGCCATCTTCCCGGCTCCGGTCAATCCGGCAGTCGCGGAAGTCCGAGCAGCCGCCGCATCCCGCGACGACTGACCAACCCATCACCCAACCTTGGAGGTTGAGAACCATGGCAGTGAAGTCCACCCTTGACTGGGACAGCATCCTTGACGAGACCGCCGACATCGAGGTGTCGGACTCGTTCGAGCCGCTGCCCATCGGCGACTACAGCGCGATCGTGCTGGAGGTCGAGCCCAAGACCGCGTCCACCGGCAACGAGATGCTGGCGGTCACGTTCAAGATCACCGAGGACCCCGACCACGACGGCGAGTTCGAGAACCGGCGCGTCTGGACCAACATCGTCTTCGCGGTGTCCAACCCGCGTGCGATGGCCCTGACCATCAAGCGCCTGAACGCGCTGGGGATCTCCCGTGAGTGGCTGGCCAACAACCGCCCGTCGCAGGCCCAGATCGCCCGCAAGATCACCGGGGCCGAGGCCATCATCGCGGTCGGCCAGCGCGAGTGGGAGTCCAAGGTCCGCAACGAGGTCAACGCCATCAAGCCGATGGTGAAGACCATGGAGCGCGCCGTGGCTGGCGACAGCGACGACGACTCTGACGATGACGACGACTTCCGGCCACCGGCCCGTTCGTCCGCCAAGTCGTCCTCGCGCAGCCGCGACGCCTTCTGACGGGAAGCACCCCCGTCTCCTGTCAGGAGGAACCCCGGGAGCCCTCATCCGAGAGATCGGGTGGGGGCTCTCGGCATTCCTGAGAATCTTGTCCGAGAACCACCCACGAGCAGGCTTGCCATAAGTTTCACAGTGTGCTATGCTTGTCCTGCGTCGCAGCCCAACCCCGGGCGCGAGCAGACATGAGAAGGAAGTGATGCCCTATGTGGCTGTTCACCAAGCAGGGATTCATCTCGATCGTCCAGCACCGCGATGACCCCGACCTGATGAGGGTCCGCGCCCGCGTGCGCGCCGACCTTGAGCGGTGCTTCCCGAGGCGCGAGGCCGAGATCATCGAGGATCGCGTCGCCGACTACCGCTGGCACCTGAACGTGCCGCGCGCCGAGGTCGCCGAGTACCTGATGTTCGCGATCGAGGATCTGGACTATGTCTCGCACGTGAAGGAGGAGATCGCCCTCGGTCTCGCCCCGGCGGCACGGATGGACGCGATGTACGACATCTGGTCGGCGATGTGGAGGGTACAGCAGTCCATGCTCCCACCGCCCTCCCCGGAGCCGTTCCAGCCGTACCTGTGGGGCGCCCAGAGCCGTCATCCGGCTGGGACGAAGATCAACAAGAGGAAGAAGGGCAGGAAGCGCTGATGCCTGAGCGCGACCCCCGGTGCGGGACCTACGCGGGCGTGTCGGCGCACAACGTGGCCAAGGAGCCCCTGTGCGACGACTGCCGCCGCGCCAACGCTGACTACTCGGCGTGGTGGCGGTTCCGCACCGGTCGCCTGCGGATGCCGCGCTCCTGCCCACGATGCGGGTCGGTGTTCTTCGAGCACCGCTGTGGCGCGCCCGACGTGGCACACTGAGCCACATGGCCAGCACCGCGTCTGTCGCAGTCCCCGATCCGCCGCCCCGGCGCGACGAGATGGCCCTTGCCTCCCGGATCGCCGGGGTCTCGCTTGAAGACATCGCCGAGCGCTACGGGTACGCGACCATCGAGGATGTGCGCGCAGCCATCGAGCGCGCCCTGTCGCGCGCCACGATCGAGCGCGATCAAGAAGGTGTCTCGCACATGCGCAGTCTTACAGCGGCCCGTCTGGAGGCCCTGCTGCACGGCGTGTGGGACCGGGCTGTCAACCCGCGCGACATCGACCAGATCAACGCGCAGAAGTCGGCACTGAGCATCATCGACCGGCAGGCTGCCCTGTACGGCATGAACGCCCCGAAGGAGTCCAAGGTCACGCACAGCGTGGACGCCGGGACGATCGCCGACACACTGAACCGGATCCTGAATGCCTACGCCGGGGTCGAGGAGATCGAGGTCATCGACGTTGTCGAGGCCGAGGTCATCCCTGCGCTGCCTGCTGGGGAGGCTTCCGACGGGGTGACCATCGAGACTCACGACGAGCCTGCAGGTCCGCCAGAGCCGACGACCGAGGCTTGATCGCCTCTACCGAGTGCAGTCCCCGCTCCGAGGTCGAGGCCCGGCGGATCGAGCCGTAGGACCGAAGCGAGTCCGACTTGACCAACAGCGCGGTGAGCCCGTGGACCAGCGCGTCGATCCGGTTCGGGGACTCTGGGCTGATGCCCGGGATCCACGAGGTCATCTCGGCTTCGAGGTCCCCAAGATTCTTGTCCATGTGGACCACCCGCCCCATCCGATAGGCCATCACCACTGGCTCAGCCCGGACCTGCTTCGACTTGTGCGAGTGGACCAGCGACACCGGCACCGTCGGGTCGATCTGGTGGATCACCGTCGAGACCAGTTCGCCGCCCTGATTCGACTCCGCGATCACCACGCACGGCTGGGGCAGCGCGTGGTAGGTCGAGACGATCCGCTGCGCCCACTGCTCCGGGCTGGCCTTGACCATGGTCTGGTCGGCCAGCACGACGCCCCGCCGACGCTGCGGCTCCCGCTCCGAGGTCGCCGCCATGACCACGATGCCAGTCGCGTCGCCCCCGGTGGTCACGCCGGGATCGACTGCGATCACGTGCCACCCCAGTTCCGACTGCTGGATCGGGATGTCGAGGCGCTGGATGTCCGACGGGATCCACATCGCCTCGCCGAAGTCATCTTCGAGGATGATCGCGTTGAGTTCCTGCTCCCCGAGCGCGGTGCCCTCGTAGCGCTTGATCACCGTCTGACGGAACGTCACCGCGAGGTTGGCGATGTTGTCGTAGGTCGAGGCCGTGGACACGATCATCTGCGGGTCCTTGACCAGTTCACGCAGGAATCGCAGCGGCTTCGGCGTCGTGGTGATGAGCAGTTTCGGGTGTTGTCCGAGGCGCAGGCCGAACAGGGCGTTCGACCACGTGGTGTTAAGATTCTTGTACGCCGCGAGTTCATCGAACCATATGGCCCCGTGTTGGGGGCCTCGCAGCCGCTCCGGGGTGTCGTCCGAGAACGTCGTGGCCGTCGATCCGTTGGGCCATGTCAGGCGGCGCTTCGAGGGCTCCCACTCCGGGCGGAACGCCGGGTGGGAGGTGGCGAGGATGCCACTCTCGCCCTCCACGATCACGTCACGGGCGTCCGAGGTGGTCGGCGCGATCAGTCCGATGTAGCAGCCCGGGTTCGCTCGCGCATACCGATGCGTCCACTCCGAACCAGCCCGCGTCTTGCCCGAGTTATGGTTGACAAACCCTTCAGCGTAGTAGTGCTCGCCGTCTGGGACAGTGAGGTCCCAGAACTCTCCTGTCGAGTGGTACTTGATCGAGACAATCCTCGACCAGCGAGTATCATCCATGCATGAAGACGACATCGAACGGTCTGCGCGTGCTCGCTGATCTACACGAGATCCAGTCTCGATACTTGAGCGGTATACCGCTGCGGGAGATGGCAGCGGAATACGGCGTGTCGCAGGAGACTCTCCGACGACAGTTGCGTGCTGCCGGACTACATGCGCAGGCTCGCGGATCGTTCCACCGAGGAGTGCCGAAGTCTGCAGAGCATCGTGCCCGTCTGTCAGAGGCTCGCCGGGCAAGCATCGACATGGAGGGTCTTCGAGAAGCAGCGCAGTCTGGGGAGTACTCGACTCGTGAGTTGGGGGAGCGGTTCGGCGTCCACGAGGAGACGATCCGAACCCGTCTGATCGAGATGGGTATCCCCCGGCTCCCGGCCAAAGCACGTCCCGAGAGGAACCACTTCTGGGCAGGGGGACTGACGGTAGACAAGCATGGCTACATCCTCGTGAAAGTCCCGGAGCATCCGCATCGGACGAAGGCGGGGTATGTTCGACAACATCGGTTCGTGGCAGAGATGATGCTCGGACGGTATCTGCACCGCGATGAGGTCGTAGATCACGTGAACGGGGATACGTCGGACAATCGCTGGGAGAACCTGCGAGTGTTCCAGTCCAATGCGGACCACCTCGCCGCCACCCTGTCGTCGGAGTCCCTGCTGGACCCAGAGGCGCGAGAGCAGTCTCGGCAAGCAGCGATCCAACGTGCAAAGCAGCGAGTGGTTGCCATCCTTGAGGCGTCAGGAAGCGGTGCCCCAGAGTGACCGTGATGCTGCGTCCAGAGGCGGTAACGACGGTGTAGAGGTCGGCGACACCCTTGCAGAACGGAGCATCGTCCTGTTCTGACGGTCCGTCGAGTGTACGTACCCGTCGGGGACCGAACGAGTCGATCCGGATCCACTCGCCTGTATCCGGATCCAAGATTCTTGTCCATGGAGCGACACACCCGCGCCCGGCCAGCAGCATCCACATGTACGCCTCGCCCCAATCCTTCGGGGGGTGCTGATCGGCGCGGGCATGGTTCCAGACCCAGTTGTCGTGCGGGCGTCCGTTGCAGCCGGGTCGGGGGCAGTAGAACGGGCGCCAGCCGCCGTTGCCGCCCATCTCCAAGATGGCTTCCTTGAGGATCCGCTGGGCGTCGTCGGACCACCCCTCGGTCTCCCGTGCGATGAGCGCGCTGAGGTCCGGTGTCGTCTCCACGTGACCATCATGGGGCACCATGGGGGCGTGGCACGAGTGAACATCAAGATCAACGAGCGGAAGATCGCGCAGTTGGGCACGCCTGCCGGTCCCGTGGGCAAGTGGGTGCGGAGCAAGGTGCGCGAGACCACCATGGTCGCTCGCATCGAAGCGCCGTCGCGCACCGGTCGGCTGCGCAACTCGATCGGCGACTACTACCTCGGGGGGAACCGCTACGCGATCCGGACGAAGGTCCCGTACGCCCGGTACGTCTACTTCGGCACCGCGCCGCACGAGATCGTCCCGCGTCGCCCCGGCGGCTACCTGAGGTTCTTCTGGGAGAAGGCGGGTGCGGTGGTCTACCGCAAGCGCGTCTGGCATCCCGGAATCACCAAGCCGAACAACTTCTTGGAGCGTGCTGTGGACAAGGTCTTCGGTCCGTACTTCCGCTGAGCAAGCGTGCTAGCATCCCCGGCATGGCACAGACAAAGAGGAAGTCATTCAAGGGCTACATCCCAGACAACGGCATCGAGTTCACGCTGGAGAGCGCCAGCGACCCGGAGAAGACCCAGACGATCATCTGCCGCCCGGCGCTACCCGGCACTGTGCTGATGGAGGTCGTGGCCATCCTCGGTGGGACCGGCGGGGACATGGCCGAGGCCATGGGCAAGTTCTTCTACTCGGCCATGGACCCGGTCAACTACAAGGCGTTCCGCGAGTTCACCGACGAGCCGACCAACGGGATCTCGATCGAGGTGCTCGGCGAGATCGCCGCGTTCCTCGTGGAGGAGTACACGGCCCGCCCTACCGAGTAGTCCAGCACGTCTTCGACTGGCTGGACGAGCACTGGGCACGGATCGCCGGGCAGTACGCACTGGCGACCGGCAACGACCTGCACGAGGTCGGCGCCCGGATGCTCTACTCGATCGGGTACGCCGACATGTTCGCAGCGGTCGCGTCCAACGGGACGATGTCCGAGGCGGACGAGGTCCTGACCAAGCACTTCGAGGACATGCTGTACCAAGAGGAGACGGGGCTCCCGGCGTGGGCGGCGCAGTATGCTGCCGCTGACGGGTCCACCGCTGGTGGGTTCGACCCGCCGTTCGCACCCGCGCGGTGACCGCGCAGACGTAGACGCAGACAGTCCGTGCCGTCCCGGAGGTGTGCGTCGTGACCGACCAGATCGCTGATGTCGAAGTCCAAGTAGAGCCGGACCTATCGACCTTCGGCGCGCGTCTGCGCGCGGCCCTGAACACCGCGTTCCGTGGATCCAACGTCGATGTCCCGGTGGACGAGGCCGGACAGCGGATCTCCAAACGGCTCACTGACACGATCTCGAAGGGGATCCTGAAGGCTGACATCGTCAAGGGCATCGCCAAGGCGCTGCTGAAGCCTGCCGGGCTGGGCCTGCTCGTTGCCGTCGGAGCCCGCTGGGCAGCCGTGCTCGGGTCTGGGCTGGTCCCGTACCTCGCCCAACTCGGTCCGGTGATGGCGGGGGCTGCCACTGCAGGCGCGGCTGGCCTGCTGGCGGTCGTCCCCGGATTGCTGGCGGTGAAGAGCGCGTTCAAGGGGATCAAGGAGGAGAACAAGGAGTTCTTCAAGGATCTCGGCAAGCCGTTCAAGGCGATCAGCGAGGCTGGCCGCAAGGAACTGATGCCCGCGCTGAAGGAGAGCGCCAAGAATCTTGAGGCGCTGATCCCGAGCCTGTCCAAGTTCAGTGCCGCGTCCAACAAGTCCGTCGGCAACCTGATGCGATTCGTCTCGGCGCAACTGGCGCTGAAGGGCAGTCGCAAGGAACTTGACTCATTCCTTGAGGCGTCATCCGGTGGATTCGACAAGTTGACCAAGGGGCTCGGGTCGCTCATCTCCAACCTGATCCCGTCCCTGTCGAGCCTGAACCCGATCATCGAGAAGGTCTCGACCAACATCGGCAACGTGCTGGACCGGCTGGGCAAGTACATCCGCACGCTGTCGGCGAGCGGGGAACTGGAGGCCCGGTTCAACCGCTGGTACGACGCGGCGGCGCGGTTCGGCAACGCGCTGCGCGACTACCTGATCGGCGCGTGGAATGTCCTGAAGATCGCCTTCGGCGGGGCGAATGACTTCACCAAGTCGATGGAGGCCAATGCTGCAGCATTCCGGGAATGGACCGAGTCGTTCACCGGGCAGAACAAGATCAAGGCGTTCTTCGAGAATGTTCGGGAACCGACGGAGGAGTTCGGTCGGCTGATCAAGGATGTCGGGTCCCTGCTGAAGGAGTCATTCGTCGGTGACACCGGCAACATGACCGACTTCCTGCGCGAGATCCGCACCGAGTTCATCCCTGCATTCCGCGACTTCCAAGAGGTCATCCGGGAGTCGGGGATCCAAGACGCGCTGTACGACCTCGCCGCTGGGCTGCTGAGCCTGATGGAGGCTGGTGGCGGCGGCGGCATGGCGGCGTTCGTGACGGTACTGGCGCAACTCGCCGAGGCGTTGGCCGCGATCATGAGCATTCCCGGAGTCGGCCAGATCGCCGGGACCCTGCTGGCCATCGCGGGTGCGATGAAGGCGTTCGCGCTGGTCAAGACGGCAGGCGCGGCCATCGCGACGTGGGGCACATCGTTCGGGACCGCCATGGGGTTGGTCTCGGCCAGCGCTGCGGGCGCTGCTGCTGATGCTGCTGGATCCGTCACGGCGATCACCACGGGCACCGAGAAGGAGGCCAAGAAGGGCGGCAACAGGCTCATGGTCGCCGGTCGCGGCATGGGCTCCAAGTTGACGAGCGGGATCCGCACCGGGATCAGGGGGGTCGGTCCGGCTGCCGTTGCCACGATGGTCGCTGGCGCGGTCGTGAACCCGATCGTTGACTCGATCCGGGGTCTCCCGACGGAGGCCGACCAGCAGATGGGCGAACTCACCAAGCGGATGACGCAGGGGGGTACGTCGCTGTCAGCCGCCATGGAAGGGGTCGCCAACTCGACTGGCATGGTCACGTGGAAGTCGATCCTCGGGGGGAAGGGCGAGTGGGGCGGGTCCCAGATGTTCTCCAACGGGGCACAGGACGCGCTGTCCACCATGACGGACAAGTTGCAGGACATGGACTCATGGGCCAACCGCGCCCTGAACACGATGTGGACCATGATCCCCGGCACCGAGGACCTGTTCGCTGGGGTGGAGGAGGACTTCTCCGCGATCCAGTCGTCCATCGCGGAGATCTCCGCGACGGACCCGGAACTGGCCAAGCAGTTCGCCGAGCAACTGAAGCAGTCGCTGATCAATGCGGGCTACTCGGCTGAGGAGGCTCAGGCCAAGATCCAAGGGCTGCTGGACACGATCACGGCATCCACAGCGGCACAGTCCATCGAGTTCACGGGCGACTTCTCCAGCATCGACTCGGCGCTGGCGTCGTTCAACATCCAGTTCGGCGAGACCACGCAGAACAAGTTGATCTCGGTGGCTGCCGAGCCCGGCAGCATCGACGCCGTCACCGGGAAACTGTCCGAACTGGGACAGGAGCGTGTCGCGAAGGTGCTCGCCGAGGCGGATCTCGGGTCGATCAACGGGGTGGACGGCGCGCTGTCAGCAGTGGCCAAGGAGCGTATCGCCAAGATCATCGCTGATCCGGAGAGCATCAACGCCGAGGGGGAACTGACCAAGACGGCGCGCAAGCGGATCGCCAAGATTCTTGCCGAGCCGGAGAACATCGAGACGACCAAGGAGAAGTTGGACCGGCTCGCCGCGAATCGTACGGCGTACATCACTGCGAAGTTGTACCGGATAGAGGGGCTGAACCCAGACGGAACCGCGAAGCAGTCTGTCGCTCCCGGGGTGGGGACCCCGGTTCCGTCGTTCGGGTATGGCACCCTGTCTGGTTCCAGCAGCAGCGGCATCGGGCTCTACGGGAGCAGCGGATCCGGGGTGGGGGTCCCGTCGTCCACGAGGACTGTGGCGGCTGCGGCGTCCTACGGGTCGGTGGTCAACATCGAGCAGATGGTCGTGCGCAAGGACGACGACGTGAGGAAGTTCGCCGACCGGGTCGGGTTCGCGGTCAGGACATCACGATGAGGAGCCACCGATGAGTTACGAGATCGACTACGCCGCGCTCGGCCTTCCCGGTGGGCGCGCTGCCATCGCCGGGTACGTCACCGACGAGACGATCGGCAGGGACATCCTCAACCGTGCTGCGATGGCGAAGTTCGCTGAGTCCACGGTGGACAACTGGATCAACAACGACCCGTGCGGTGACGAGGAGGGGTACGGAACCTACGGGTGGGACCCGTCGATCCTGACCCGTCCGGACGTGAAGCCGTCGGATATCGGGCTGCCGTGCCGCAACAACGGCGAGGCGCCGATGCCTACCCTGCTGGAGGTGCTCCGGACCAAGCCGAGCGAGCCCGCGCTGGAACCGCAGCGGACCTACCCGCCGTGCGGTCCGGACATGTTCTTCCGGATGGAGTCCGGGGCCACGTGGGACATCGCCGATCTCGGCGGGCTGATGAGCGAGAAGTCGTTCCTACCGCCGCTGTGCCTGTCGTGCGGCGACGACAAGCAGTACGGGTTCTCGGTGTCCCAGTACGAGATCAAGCGCCCGTCCACGCGCGAGGTCACGATCCCTCGCCCGTTCGGGCAGGGCGAGTGGGACACGTCGTTCTACCACGGTCCCGCGATCATCGACTTGACCATCGAGGCGTACTCCCAGAGCCCGACCGGCCCGCACGTGCCCCCGTGGGCGCCCCAGAACCCGTCGGTGTCGGAACTCCGGGATGCGATCTACAAGTTCCTGACGCCGATGAACCGCAACCGGCTGGTGTTCCGCGAGTCCGGTGACTACATCCAGAAGACAGCGGTGTTCCGGATGGAGAACGTCGCCTGCCGGATCACCAACAAGTGGCACGCGACGATCGACCTGAGCCTGCGCATCCCGTCGGGGCGGATCCAGTCCTACGCGGTGCGCAAGATCCACCTGACCCCGCCCGCGATTCTTGAGCACTTCCCGATCGGGATCCACCGGGGCGTGATCATGAACAACGGCTTCTCCCCGGCGGACTGGCGGCTAGAGGTGTTCGGCGGGTTCACTGAGATCCTGTTCAAGGTGTGGAGTCCGGACTGGGGCTACAAGAATCCTGTGTCGCCGGACAACAAGCACATCACTGACCCATGGTTCAACCTCGAAGCCTGCAACTACCGGGTGTTCCGGCTGGTCTCCGATGTGGCGCCGTCCGAGCGGGTCGTGATCATGTCGCACAACCGCTCGGTGGTCGCGATCGACGGGCAGTACGGGTCGCCGACCTACGGGCAGCCGAGGCGCAACCTGTACTCCAAGGTGGATCCCGCGTCCCGGTGGTTCACCATCGAGCCCGGGCAGTTCTACATCGAGTACCACGTCGCACTCCGTCAGGCTCCGAGCCTGCAGACGCTGAAGGACTTCGAGGGGCTGGGCGATGACGACTTCCAGAACCCGAAGGCGAGCCCGCTGTTCTACCCGCAGATGGCCGCGTGGACCAACGAGTTCGGCAGCGTGGACGATCCGCTGAACCCGTTCGACTACGCAGCCCGGTGGCGCGGTGAGGTTATCGGCGGTGACGATGAGATCCAGTCGAACATCCCGTACCCGCCGCATGGCGTCGAGGGCGGGATCGACCTGACCGACTACCGCTACCCGGTCTGGACCACTGACCACGGTCTGGCCGGGTCCGCATTCATGTCGTGGCGTGACACATGGTGACTCCGAGCCCGTACAACCAGTGGCGGATCGAGGTTATCGACCCGTTGTCCAACCTCCCGGAGAGCCTGCTGGCGCAGCGCCGAGGGACCACCCGTGAGTACCCGCTCGTGCCGACGCCGCCCGACCACGGTCCGTCTCTGTTGCCGGGCGACGTGTTGAAGGATCGCAAGTACTGGCGACGACTCCCTCATGAGAGCAAGCCGGTGTACGCCGCTGGCAATGGGTACGACGACACGCAACCGGAGCCGACGCCTGTCGCGGGCGGAATGAACCTGACATGGGAGATGGACGTTCCGCCGCCGAATCAGGCAACGCACGCCTTGCAGGGTGTGTGGGTCTCGCTGGAGGCCCGGCACATGTACACGATGACCATCGAGGTCACCGTGGCGGGCGGGTCGCCAGCGATTCCGTGGCGCGCGACTGTCGGATGGAACGCCGCTTCCGAATGGGTGCATACGGCAAGCGGTGTCTCCCATCAGGCGACGATCAGGTGGATTGCGCCCGTGTCCGGGGTGTACGTGTTCGGCGTCGAGGTCGCTGCTGACAATGCTTTCGAGGCAGGAATCTTGAACACGGCGACCCACACCGTGGTCGAGATGGGCATCTGGGACCACACCGACCCGACTGTGCAGTGGGCAGTTGACTCCACGCACTCGGCGCGCTCCGACGAGCGGTCGGGGTCATGGGATCCAGCAGGCTGGGGACACGACACGTCCTCCGGGGTGTTTGCGATCGAGATCTGGCGCAACCTGCGCGTGTCGTTCTCGGTCACCGACCCGGACGAAGTCTCGTTCACCATCCCGTCGAGCCACCCGGTGGCCAAGCAGTTCGTCCCGTACGCCTCCGACGTGGCAATCTTCCGCAACTACGACCTCGTGACGCGCTGCAGGGTAACGCGCGTGCGCCACGTCGTGGACGGCATGGCTGGGTCCCACGACATCGAGATCACCGCCATCGGGTACAAGGCCCTGTTCGGGGCTCAGGTTCTGCACAAGTCCGACATGGACGACGAGTACGTCGAAGGTCTCGGCCTGCTCAGCGAGGTGCCGAACAGCCGGATCATCGAGTACGCGAAGGAGTCCGACAAGCCGTCACCGTCCGACCAGTCCAAGATGCCGAAGAAGGGCAAGATCGGTCACGTACTTGAGGACGATACGTGGTACAAGGTCGTGACCAAGCAGGTCACCAAGACGGTGGCGGGCAAGAAGAAGAAGAAGAAGAAGGTCACCGAGAAGCACTGGGAGTCGCTCGGGCAGTCGGTGCCGAGCACCGGCAAGGAGACGCGCGGCAAGCAGTCGAAGGTGTTCCGGAACCTCGTGAACAAGGTCCTGAACCGGCCCGCGTTCCAGAGCAGGCTGAACACGCCGCTGATCACGTTCGACTCCTCGGTCGATGCGGCCAACGGGCAGATCCGAGGCTTCCCCCGGCTGAAGGTGAACGGGCGTCGTCTGGACCCGAAGCGGGTGTTCGACGGATCGCTCGGGATGACGTTCCTCGACGCGCTGGAGGAGGTCGGATCCCGCGAGAAGGGCTTCGAGTGGTGGATCGAGCCCGACGTGGCCAACAAGGGCTGGTACGGCGGGCTGAAGATCATGGGCGAGTGTCCGAGGCGCCAGCGCGATCGTCGGAACACCGTGTCGTTCTCGCTCGGCGCCGAGATTCTCACGTACGAGGAGGTCAACGAGGACTACTTCTCGTTCGTGCAGGGGATCGCAGCGCTGGGCAAGAAGCGCAAGACTGACAAGGCACGTGAGCGCGAGGTCAAGAATCTTGGCGTCCGTGGCTCGTGGGAGAAGTCGATCCGGTTCTCCAACTCCGACGACGACGAGGGCGAGGAGGGCGTGGACACCGCGTCCGAGTTGAAGGAGCGCACGAAGACCGCGCTCGGCTTCCACTCCAACCGCGCCCCGGTGGTCCGGACCAAGATCATGGCCGAGGCGTGGTGGACCGCGAAGATGGAGGTCGGGGACACCATCTCGATCCACCTGAACCGGCACAACATGTACCCGGCCCTCCCTGCGGGACGCAGCGTCCGGGTGGTCGAGGTGACGTTCAACGTCAACGCCGAGGCCGAAGAGCCGATCGACATGACGGTCGAGTCCGAGTACACCGACAAGAAGGGCAGGCTGTCGCCGCCGCCGGGATGGCTGCGCGGTGGCCGATTCGGTCCACGCACGGAGATCGTCCCGCTGACCGGCGAGGCTGAGCAGACTGTGCTCTACGAGGACCCGTTGCCCGGCGCGACGAATCCGCCGCTGCTGCGCACGTTCCCTGCCAGCGTCCAGAAGGCGGACCGGACGATCCCGTTCGCCGAGCAGCCGAAGTACGAGCCGAACGCGATCACCCCGCTGGAGTACGAGACCATTGCAGTCGGAGATTCGTGGGACATGTTCTGGTCGAATCTAGAGGGCGCCACCATCACGCCCATGCCGACCCCCGACCCTGACGGGCTGCTCCGGATCCAGTGCCGCAACAACGGGGTGGTCTACCCGGTGTCCACAGCGGTTCGCCTGATCCAGTCGGCGGCCATCCCAGTGATCCCCGGCGACCGGGTGACCATCGACATGAAGGGCTACGCCAGCGATGCGTTCACGCTGCAGTTGTGGCTGTTCTACGGATCCACCCCCGACGGCGCGTCACCGTATGGAGCCACGAAGGATCCGGTGACTGGGGCGGACATGTACCAGTCGATCATCGGCAAGGGCGACTTCCGGGTGATGACGCACATCGTGTCCACGCTGGACCCGGATCTGGACCCCGAGGTGGACGATGACCTGTCCGTGGAGATCTACGGGGAGCCGCAACCGTTCACGGTCCCACCGGGGTGCTACTTCGTCCGGATGCTCTACGCCGTCGCCCCGACGCACACCTACATGACCGATGTCGTGATCGAGAAGGCTGCCCTGCTGCCCTACGTCGAAGGACTCTGGGACTCGATCTCGCCGGACGCCGTCCCGTACACGCGGGGCAACGTGTTGAAGGTTGACCCGGCAAAGGCGTTCGGACAGGCGATCCGCTCGGTAAACTCCGAGACGTACTGACAGCCCTGAGGAGGCTTCGATGACCACGCTGCTCACTGATGAGGCTCTGGTCGCCGCCGCGATCGTGGAGACCCCGTCGGCCATCCACGCCCGCCACGGGCTGCTGGACACCGCCCTGCGCGTCCCCGGGGACTCGTGGCAGATCGACGGCCTGCAGTTCGGGCTGGACCTGTGCGAGGTGATCCACCAGTCCGAGGCGGACTACTGCGCGGACCACGACCTGCCCACCCCCGCCGGATGCCCGGGCTACGCGGTGTTCACCAAGCCGTTCATGCTGGAGGTCGCTGCCGTGCGCAGCACCCTTCCCGGGGACGTGTACGACGCCGCCGCCCGGCTGCGCGTGGGCCTGTCGCAGGCGCTGGAGGCGGCTGTCTGGAGCAACCCGGCGTCGGGTGCGAACAAGGACAAGTACAGCCACTACCTGATCGGCAACGAGAAGGCGAGCACCCCGCCGCTCCCGGCCAACCAGCAGATCAAGACGGTGCCCGGAACGCACAACAACGCCGAGGACGCGATCGGCGCGTTCGAGGAGGAGTTCCTGAAGGCGCAGGCGGGTGCGGGAGTCATCCACATGGGGCCGGGTGCCGCCGCCAACGCGATCGCGCGCGGCCAGATCTTCGAGGACGAGAACGGAATCCTGCGCACCGTGACCATCGGATCGAAGGTCGTGGTCGGCAACTACGAGCCGTCCGGCGCAGCCAAGATGGTTGGACACATCGGCAACGTCTACGCCGACGTGACTGACACCTCGGTCGAGAAGGGCTACGACTGGACCAAGAACGAGATCGTCTGGCGCGCGACCGCGCTGGGGATCGTCGCGTGGAACACGTGCGGCTGGTGGAAGGCCACCTTCTGATTCTCCTGTCTGTGGTATGATTGCCTCCCGCGCGGGGTGTCCCGTGCGTAGACATGGGAGGCACAGACATGGAGTACCAAGTCCGCGACATCAACCGGACGCTGTCGTTCACCGGCACACTGCTGGCTGAGTCGTCGTCGCGCACCGTCGGCAAGCCACGCTGGACCGACCTGCGGCTGTACCGGACCGACAACGGCACCTATATCCTTGAGAAGGTCGGCGCATCCCGGCTGATGCACATGCCCGGGTGCCGCAAGTCCATGGGCGACCTGCCGCGCTTCCAAGACCTGTACCCCGGTCAGGATCCGGACGATCCGGAGTTCGCCTACGACGACTGCGTCCCCGACCCGTACGACTTCACCACGCTGCGCATCGAGCAGGACCGGCACTGGGCGCAGATCACCGAGCGCCCGGAGGCGATCGTCAAGGCCGTCATGCGCTACAAGGGCGGCGTGACCAAGATGCCCTACACGTCCGCCGTGCTGCTGGCCAAGGCTGCCGAGGTGGACGACGGGATCGCCGAGGTCTACGACGAGGCGTGGATCGACTGATGTCCGGGCTCCCATACCGGATGGTCGAGACCGGACAGGACTTCCTCGACTTCACCGAGTGGCTGCGCTCCCGCGAGCGAGGATTCGTGGCGCTGGACACCGAGACCAGCGGGCATCGGCTCTACGACCCGGCGTTCCACATCCGGCTGCTGCAGATCGGCTCCTCGCACGATGCGTGGGTCTTCCCGTTCCACCGGTTCGGGGCTGCCGCGCTGGCGATGATGGAGGAGTACCCGGGCACGGTGCTGATCCACAACAGCGCCTTCGACATGGCGGCGATGTCCCGGCACGGGTTCCGCCTGCCGTGGGACGGGGTCGTGGACACGATGCTGGCCATGCGCCTGTCCGAGCCGACCCAGAGTGCCGGGCTGAAGGAGGCTGCCACGCGGCACGTGTCCCCGAATGCCTCCGACGGGGAGAAGGTGCTCAAGGACGCCTTCCGGCGCAACAAGTGGGACTGGGCAACCGTCCCGTTCGCGTTCGAGCCGTACACGTTCTACGCGGCCATGGACGTGATCCTGACCTCCCGGCTGTACCAGACCGAGGCGTGCCGCGAGGGTGTCGCGTCGCCGCTGTGGCAGGTCGAGATGGACGTGCGCGCCGTCTGCTCCGAGATGGAGGAGCGCGGCATGCGCGTCGATGTCGAGCGCTCCCGTGAGATCCGAGCCGAACTGCTGGCCGTGTCCGAGGAGCATCGAGAAACCCTCCAGACCCGCTACGGGCTGGATCCCGGATCCAACGAGGACGTGGGCCGGTGGTTGTTCGAGCATCCGGACTCCCGGCACCTGATGACCAAGGCCACCGCCAAGGGTGCGATCTCAGTGGACAAGGAGGTGCTGGAGGGGATCATCGAGGGGCTGGCTGACCAGCCGGACGCTGAGCCACGCGACCTCGCCACAAGAATCTTGGAGGTCCGGGCCAAGGAGAAGTTGGCCAACTCGTACTTCGGCAACTTCATCGACTTCTCCGACGCGGACGGCTTCGTCCACGCGCAGATCAACACGCTGTCCGCGCGCACGGGCCGGATGAGCATCTCCAACCCTGCCCTGCAGACGCTGCCGAAGCGGGGATCCTCCATCGTGCGCGACGTGGTGCTGCCGCGCTACGAGGACCACGTGCTGGTGTCCAGCGACTACTCGCAGATCGAGCAGAGGCTGATCGCGCTCGCCTCCGAGGACGAGCAACTGATCGAGGCGTTCCGGGTGGCCGACTCCACCGGGGGTGACTTCTTCGTGGAGATGGGCAAGATCATCTTCCGGGACCCCGACTTCCAGAAGACCGACAAGCGCCGAGGCATCACGAAGAACTGCATGTACGGGATGTCGTACGGCGCCGGTCCGGCGAAACTGGCCGTGACCGCCGGGATCTCCGTCGCCGAGGCCCGCGAGGCGATGGACACCATCATGGGGGCGTTCCCGGGGCTGAAGCGGCTGCTGCAGGACTACGAGCGCGAGGCGTACAAGACGGGCCGGATCACCACCATGGGCGGGCGCACCGTGATCATCCCGCGCGACCAGTCCTACAAGGCGGTCAACGGCTACGTGCAGGGATCCGCCGCCGACCTGATGAAGACCGCGATCGTGGACCTCGCGCAGGCTGGGCTGTCCGAGTACATGATCGTCCCCGTCCATGACGAGGTGCTGTTCTCGTTCCCGGCGGACGAGGCCGAGGAACTGTCGCGCGTCGTCGCCGAGGTGATGCCGATCCGGTCTCTGTCGATGGAGATTCCCGCTGAGCCGAGCAAGCCACTGCACACGTGGGGGGAGAACTCCTGATGGGCATCGGATACCACTGCGACTTCCCGGACTGCGACACGTGGACCTACACCCCGTGGGAGCACGGGTTCGTTGGCGTGATGGTTGACAAGGAGGAGGATCACCCGAAGGTGTTCTGCTGCATGGATCACGCGGGCCGCTGGCTGATCCTGAACTCGCAGCCGATCGAGGAGATCCCGGACGTGGATCTGTAGTATGGTAGAGCCCATGTACCACGCTGTGCTTGCCATCGACCCCGGCACGACCACCGGCTGGGCGCTGGTGACCGTCCCGCACAAGGGGGGCGACATCCATCTCGATGCCCACGGGGCGTCGTGGTGGTTCAAGGCTGCCAACGAGATCGACGCGATCCTGCACGACTACGTGATCTCCGAGGTGGTCGCCGAGAAGTTCACCATCGCGCCCCGGACCATCCGGGGCACCCGGTCGGGTCCGGAGGACGCACTCGGGATGCTCGGCGTGGTGCGCCTGCTGGCGCACCGGGTTGGAGTCCCGCTGGTCCTGCAGAACCCGAGCACGGCCAAGACCGCTGTCCCCGACCGGATGATCCGCGACGAACTGGGCTGGCTGGACCGGCTGAAGACCCCGCACGAGCGGGACGCGGTGCGCCACGCGATCGTTGCCCACCGCCGAGTACGCACATGGCTGCCTGCGCAGCCCGACATGAAACTGCTGGAGAGGCACTGATGACCATGACTGCTGGACTGGACATACGACCGGGGATCACCGCGACCCTGTCTGCCGACGGGGCGGACATCGTCCTGAAGGACTTCCCGTACACGATGAAGCACCACGTGGACGCGCTGAAGCCGCGCTGGAACGCGATCGACCGTGAGATGCGGATCCCGCTCACGTGGGGCAACTGCATCGGCCTGCGCAATGCGCTGGGCGACCGGCTCGAACTGGACAACGCGCTCAACGTCGCAGCCGGGAACCTGATCGGCGTGCTGAGCGACCTGAAGCACGATCGGAGCGCCCACGGACGCACCGTGGACCTGCCCGACCTGCCCGGCTTCGACATCCTGTTCGCCCACCAGCGCACCGCCGCCGACCTGATCCGCCGGTCGTGGTCGATCAACACCGCCTACGGGACCGCCCCGGGCGCCCGGTACCTCGTGCTGGACGAACTGGGCACTGGCAAGACCCAGTCCGCGCTGGCCGGGCTGAGCCTGATCGAGCACGAGGGGACCGCGATCGGGCCGGTGATGATCGTCTGCCCGAAGTCGGTCGTACATGCGTGGGTGCAGACGATCCCGACGATGTTCCCCGACCGCGAGGTCCGCGAGGTGGTCGGCACTGCGGTTCAGGTGCGCAAGGCGATGGAGCCCGGGGCGTTCGCCTACGTGATCTCGTACGACACGCTGCGGCGCCAGTCAAGAATCTTGGGCTGGTCCGGATCTGGAGTGACCCCACTCAAGCCCGAGCAGCGCGAGGACGGTCCCGCGCAGGCGATCGGCGTGCGCAGCCTGATCGTGGACGAGGGCCATCGGGCGAAGAACCCGAAGGCCCTGCAGACGCGCGCCGTGTGGGCCGTGGCCGACGAGGCTGCCAACGTGCTGGTCCTGACCGGCACCCCGCTGCAGGACTCCCCGGAGGATCTGTGGGCGATCCTGCGCACGCTGGACAAGCGGCAGTTCCCCACCATCAGCGCGTACCGCGATCGGTTCCTCGACATGGAACTGGACCCGTTCGGCTACTGGAAGTGCCGGGGCCTGCAGCGCCATGCCGAGGAGGAGTTCTTCACGATCCTGCACTCGATGAGCCGCCGGGCTGAGAAGGCCGAGGTGCTGCCGTTCCTGCCGCCCAAGGTGTACTCGACCCGATGGGTCACGCTTCCGGCGACAATGCAGCGCGCCTACGACCAGATGGCCCGCGAGTACTGGGCCGACCTCGCCGAGGGCGGGCTGCTCAGCGCCGACAACCCGATGGTCGCCGCCGGGCGCCTGATCCAGATGGCCAACGCCTCGCTGAACGTCACCGAGAGCCCGGACGGCACCGTCGCCGTGGAGATGGTCAACCCGTCGCCGAAGATCGCCGCGTTCCTCGAAGACCTCGACGGCGGGGACTACGAGGGTCGCAGCGTCGTGATCTTCTCCGACTCGCGCAAGTTGCTGTATCTGCTGCAGGCCGAGTTCGACAAGCGCGGGATCCGCTACGGGATCATCGCCGGGGACACGTCGTCGGACGATCGGAACTACGCGATCAAGCGCTTCCAGTCCGGCAAGGACCAGTTCATCATGCTGACCCGCGCCGGGGACTCCGGCATCACCCTGACAGCAGCGTCGGTGATGGTCCGGCTGACCCGCGCGTGGTCGCTGACCACCCACGAGCAGTCCGAGGACCGGGTCCACCGGATCGGCTCAGAGGTTCACGACTCGATCGAGTACGTGGACTACATCACGCTCGGCACGCTGGAGGAGGGGCAGATGATCCGCCTCAACGACAAGAGCCAGCGCGCCTCCGAGATCCTGTCCGCGCGCGAACTGCGCGGGCTGATCGCGGGATCCACCCCACCGAAGACGACGACGAGGAGGAAGTCCACATGACCGCCGCCGCCACCATGGATGCTCGCGAGGACGAGATGGTCGCCCTGCACGAGTCCGGGATGTCGCTGCGCCGCATCGGGGCACAGTTCGACCTGTCCGGCGAGCGTGTCCGACAGATCCTGCAGGCACGCGGGATCAACACCGAGCGACGTGCCACAGTCACCGAGCGCACCGAGAACCTCGATGACGCGATCCGCCGGATGATCGAGTCCGGGCGGGAGGAGAACCGCCAGTACTCGGCGTCGGAGATCGCCGCCGCGCTCGGGTCCACGACCACGCGGGTGTCCTCCCGGGTGCGCGCGCTGGACCTCGCCGGGTGGGTCGTCTACCCGGTGGCGAACCAGAAGAAGCGCGTCTACAGCGACGAGGACATCCTCGGTGCCCTCAAGGACACCGCCACAGCGCTGGGCGTCACTCGCCTGTCCGCGAAGGCGTACGCCGCCCACCGGAAGATGAACCCGGACCTCGACCACCCGTCGGAGTCCCTGATCATCCGCCGGTACCCGTCGTGGTCGGACGCCTGCGTCACCGCCGGGCTGGAGCCGCACGAGGAGCGTCCGGGCGGCTACGTCCGGCGGTTCAGCGACGAGATGCTGGCCGACAGCGTCGCTGACTACATCGAGGAGTGCGTCAGCCAATCCGTACGCCCGACCGCGCGCGGATACACTGACTGGGCACGGGACAACCACCGACTGGCGTTCTCCACGATCGCCCTGAACCTTGGACCCCGTGCATGGGCCAAGGCCCGCACCATCGGTTATGACCGACTAGACGAGCGAGGAACACACGAATGACCGAACCACTCATCCTGACCCACTCCGACATCTCGACGTTCCTGCGCTGCCGCCGGACGTTCAAGTGGTCGGTCGTGGACGACTGGAACACTCCGGACGCCCTCACTGGCGCACTCGCGCTGGGAACGCGCGTCCATCAGGCCGTGGAGATGTTCCACACCGACGGCATCGACCCGGTGGACGCCCACGAGATGCTGGCCAACGACGACCGCGCCAAGGCGGCGGCGACCGGCAACGACTGGGTCGAGATCGACCTTGAGAAGGATCTGGAGTACGGCACGAACTGCGTCATTGCCTACCGGCAGTGGCTGGACGACACCGACCCGTACAGGAATCTTGAGGTGGTCGGCGTCGAGCGCGTCGTGGACTACCCGCTGTTCGACGGCGAGGTCATCGTGCAGGGCAAGATCGACCTGCTGCTCCGGGACACCGACTCCGGCGACTACAAGATCGAGGACCTGAAAGGATTGGCGCTCACCACGCCGATCCCCACTCCTGATGGATGGACCACGATGGGCGCCCTGCGAGAGGGCGACACCGTGTTCGACATGGACGGGCAGCCCTGCCGCGTGACTGCCAAGTCCGAGACGAAACAGATCGGCACCTACATCGTCACCTTCGAGGATGGGTCACAGATCATCTGCGACCCGGAGCACTACTGGATGGTCCGCTCTGGGTTCCCGTACAACGGACGAACGATCTCCGATCTCCCGCTGGTTACGCGCAACATCGAGGAGATCCGCTCCACGATGACCAAGAACGGCCAGAAGCATCACCGCGTTCCAGTCGCTGGAGCACTTGACCTCCCTGAGGCAGATCTCCCGGTGGATCCGTACCTGTTGGGTTGCTGGCTGGGCGACGGATCATCGCACAGCGGGAACATCACGAAGTCGGACCCGTTCTTCGACTACCTCGAAGGGCTCGGGTACACGCTCAACATGCGCAAACCGGACAAGCGCCGTCCGCATGTTGTGACATGCAGCCCGCTCGGGCTCACCTCGGACCTGAACCGCGCGGACCTGCTGCAGAACAAGCACATCCCGGATGTGTACTTCCGGGCATCACGAGATCAGCGCATGGCTCTGCTCCGAGGACTGATGGACACCGACGGAACGTGGAACCGCGCTCGCCATCGGTGCGTGCTGGCCGGAACCGACAAGGCGATCATGCTGCAGGCACGTGAACTGCTCCTGACGCTCGGGTTCAAGCCACGATTCACGCCGTACACCGCGAAGGGGTTCGGCAAGGTGGTGGAGGCGTACCAGTTGGAGTTCTCCGCAGTGCCGGACAACCCGTTCTCGTGGTCGGAGAAGGCTGATCGCGTTGGTGTCGCCAGCAGGAGGCGCGTCAACGAGTCCTCCCGGCGGGTGATCGTCTCAGTGGAGCCCGGACCCGATGTCCCGACAGCGTGCATCTCGGTGGACTCGCCGAGCCGCACGTACCTGTGCGGGGAGGACATGATCCCGACGCACAACACGGTCGCCCCGTCCCGGATCTCGGCGGCGTTGAACTTCGCCACCCGGACCTACCAGCACCACGTGTACGGCACCGCGCTGCTAGACGCCGGGTTTTCGGTCCGCTCAGCCCGGTACGTGTACCTGAAGAAGGTCAAGTTGCTGGCGCGCACCGCCGACCCGGTGCAGGCCGTGGACGTTCCGGTGTTCACCCGGACCAACCACTCCGCGCAGCAGCACCTCGAACGGATCGTCTCCGAGATCCGCTCTGCGATCGCCGAAGGCGACTCGGCGTTCTACCCGACCCCGCAGGACGCCTGCTCGTGGTGCGCCTACAACCTGCCGTGCAGCGTCGCCGACGACGGTCGGGGCACGGAGGCCGACGTGCTGGCTGAGAAGTTCCAGCACAGCGCCAGACTGCTCAGGTACGGGGCCTGACGGCCCGCCACGCGGCTTCCACGCCCGTGATGGTCCACCAGATCACGGTGCCCGTCACGATGCCCACAGCAGCCGCTGTGAGCCCTACCAACAGCGCAGCGCCCCCGACGGTGTCGAGGGCGCTGTCGCGGTTCATCAGGCAGTCGGCTTGCGGCGCGAGGGCGCCTTGGGCTTGGTCTGGGCAGCGGGCTCTGGCTCGGGCTCAGGCTCGGGCGCCACGACTGGTGCCTCTTCAACCACCGGCTCTTCGGTGGGCACGTCGCTCATCGTGTTCTTGTCGAACGCGACGGGCGGGTTGCCGACGTTGCCAGTCGGCCCGGTCGCCGCGAAGTCGCCCTCGGCAGCACCCTTGAAGTACCTGCCGCCGTAGTACGCCTTCAGGTTCGCTGGCGCCGCAGCGGGCTGTGTTCCGGCCATGGTCGGTCTCCTCAGATCTCGACGCCGAGCGCCTTGGCCCGGCGGTTGATGTGGGCACGGATCTCGTCGCCAGCAGGACCGGCGGGAGCAGCGCGAAGAGCGACCCGCAGGTCGGACTCATCGAGGATCGGGAACCGACCATCGGCCATCGCCTCGCCCGACCGCGCGGCGTCCCGGCGCGCATCGACTGAGATCGAGTCGTTGCCCTTGCGGAACCGCATGCGCAGCGCGATCGACTCGCACTGGTCGAGGCTCAGCACGATCGGCAGGTCGTCGCCCTCCCATGCCAGATCCTCGTCCAGCGACCGGTACACGGCGTCGGCGAGGTCCTCGCGATCCAGCGACCCGTTCAGGATCGCCTCGGTCCGTGCGTCGAGTTCGAGCGCGGGCTCCTCAGCGGCCTCAGGAGCCTCGTCAGCGGCTGGGGCAGCCTCGGACGCCTCCTGCTCGTCACCGGGCGTCTCCGGGGCCTCCTCGCTCGTCTCCGTGGCATTCTCGACCTCCGGGTCGGCCTCCTCGGACTCGTCGGAGACCTCAGGGGCCTCATCCGCGACCTCAGGCGTCTCGGAGACGGCTTCCGGGGCGGGATCCGACTCGGAGAGCAGGTCTTCCGGATTCAGCGCGGAGAGGGCGTCCTTGACCCACTCCAGACGCTCCTCGATGTCGGCCACGGCCTCCACCGCCGCCAGCACCGCACGCTCGGTGATCGCCAGCCGGGACAGGGTCTCGGTGCCTGCCGCGACCAGCGCGAGGATCTCGATGTCCTCAGGATTCGTGGACTCGTTCACCGCCGACGCGGCCATCGCCCTCGGGATCGGGAACCCGGGCACGTTCACCGCGCACACGGCCACCAGTTCGAGGTTGCCGTTGATCGGACGCCAGTCGCCCGACACCCCGGAAGCGCGGATCTTGCGCAGCCGCAGTTCGTCCACGTCCGGGCGCAGCGCGCCTGCGACCCAGATCCCGTGCGCATCCTCGCCGACCGCCACGTCCATGATCGCCGAGTTGGTGTCGTCGTAGTGCTTCACCGCGTCCTGCGCGCTCGCCTTCAGCGGTGCGTGGCCTCCGGTGAGGGTGATCTGGCCGACCGGGACCATCTCGCCCTCGGCGGTCTCCAGTTGCCCGGTGCGGAAGTAGGCATAGCCCGCCTTCGACTTCGGTGGCTTGATCTGGCCGACCATGCCGATGTGGTTCGACTCCCACGCCGCGATGTGCCCGCGCACCCGCCCGTCAGCCTCGACGTGCAGCGGTGACACGCGGTCGAACTGCGGATTCGTGAACCAGTCCTTCGGGGGGCGGACTGGGATGGCGCCGGACGCCAGCAGCACCGTTGCCGACGGCAGGGACACCGAACCAGACCACTTCAGGTCTGCGGAGTACTCGACGGGCTCTGGCACCTTCTCGATCCTTCCGGGTTCAAGATTCTTGGATGGTAGCAGCGCACGTGCTGCTTCAGGCTCCTTGGACTTTCGCTTCTCGTGTGGTCATCGTCAACGGGATCGACACCTCACGACCTCGCGTGTCGTAGGCGTACACGCGGATGAGGAACTCCCACGGGTCAGTGTCCACCGTGTGTGGCCATGAGTGCGAGATCAGCAGATGCGCGTTGCCGTGCGTCGGGACCGCGATCGGACCGAGGTAGCCCGTCTCATCCCGGCGGTCCTCCTCGTGGGCGTCCCACTGCTGGAACCACGCCCGCCAGCCACCGCGCGCGATCGCCAGCCGTGGCTCCGACGCCGACGGAGGGAGGTCGATGTTCGCGTACAGGGCGAGGATGTGCTTGCCCGTCGGCACCACAGCGCGCCAATGGTCGTGGTGGTCGATCGCGATCTTCACGTCGGTGTTCGTGGTGAACGTGACCTTGTCGGTCGCCTTCAACGACAGCAGATCTGTGGGCATCAGAACTCCAATCCGAGCGCTCGTGCTTGGCGAGGTCCGACGTACGAGTGACCCTCGCGATCCGGCGCCCACCCGCGCTTGTGCTGGTCCTCGCGGACCGCCTTGTCCGTGGCCGGGCCGTAGACCCCGTCGGCGAGGATCCCGAGCGCCTTCTGGAGATCCTTCACGTCGTCGTTGTGCGCCCCGAACTTCAGGTTCGACAGACGCACATGAGCGTGCGCGGACACGATCGTCCCGCCGCCGCCGTCGCCGTACGGCTTCCATGCCGGGCGGGGGAACGGGTCACGAGCACGGCTGGCCAGCCCGTTCCTTCCGGCGCGATAGGCCACGACCTGCTGGCGAGCGCCATAGGACAGTCCGGGCTCATCGCAGACGATGCCGTGGATGTGGGATCCACCCAGACGGGCTGGCCAGCCGTACTTGGGGGAGCGAAGCCACGCGGCCACGTTGCGCTTGCGCAGCGCCACCACGAGCCGGATCGCCTGCGCCTCGGTCATCCCCCGGACACTGAGGTCGAAGGCGCCCCCAGCGTCGTGGGTACCAGCCGACTGCGACACACCACCCCGGTTGAACGACCCCTGCAGCACGCGGATCGGGAGTCCTGCCTCGTGCCCGGCGTCCTCCAGCAGGTCCCAGACCCGCCGGGTCAGCGTCTTGCCGCCTCGGGTGACACGGTCACGCGGGCTGGGCATCGTCATCCCCCTCCGGAAGGTCGCCGACGGGCTCCTCGTCCAGTTCGTGCCCCTCGTCCTCGGCGATGTCTTCCTCGCCCGGGGCGTCCGGATCGAAGTCGTCGTACTCGTCGTCCTTGACCTCTTCGACGGTGGAGTCGGTCACTTCTGGACTCCCCACTTCTCAGGCAGCGCGGAGAGCATCTTCAGCGCCCGCGCCCGCTTGATGATGTGCCGCTTGACCGCCTCGGGGTCCTTGGCCCGGCCATAGGCTTGCACGGCGTTGTGCAGGTCCTCGGCGTCGGCAATCGGGTACTCGCCGCCCTTCATGGCAGTGCCCCGCTTGGCCATCTTCAGCCGGGTCTTGAAGTCGTACTTGTCAGTGCCGGAAGCAGTCACCGGCTCCGGTTCAGGAATCGTGGATCCGGACTCCTGCACTGGAAGAGAAGCAGAGCCCGGCTCCCGGTACCCGATCCGGTACGCCCAGTCGTAGATCTCATCGTCGGACATCAGAGTTCCCCTTCCACCAGTCGCAACCCTCGGGAGCGGATCTCCCATGCCAATCGGAACACGTCCCGAAGCGGGATCGTCAGGTAGTCGCGCGCGCCCCGGTACAGCGCCCGGACCTCGTTGTCGGTCAGGGTGCGCAGGATGTTCGGGATCACGGGCGGGACATCCAGCGACCCGTCCTGTCGCAGCACATGCTCCCCGGGAACACCGGACAGGACGCGCTGCGCGTCGAGCACTGCCTCGATCTTGCGCATCCGCTTGGCGTCGCCCTCGATGCGGGCGTTCACCCACGCATCAACCAGCGCGTCCATGCGGTCCTCAGGGTGGGCAGATGCTGCAAGAGCGACATCCGCCTGCGCCTCGACCCCGGAGTCGCCGCCGAAGAATCCGGACAGGTCGGACAGGACGTTCGGGTTGGACACGCGCGCCTCGTCGTCGCCAACCATGCCCCGCACCCACCATGCCCCGTCGGCGTCACGCTCGAACCGCTCGGACAGCATCTCGTGGTACGGGACCGTCTCCAGCCGGACCACCGCCGGGTACAGCCCGGAGCGCTCCACGTACCGGGGACGGCCCTCGGGATCCTTCAGGTGCAGCCGACCCTCAGCCGTGTCATCCACGACGTACTGGGTCCCGGTCATGTCCTGTGCCAGTCGGATCCGGTCCCCTGACCGCAGGAGCAGCGGCTGCGCCGGGCGCTCCACGACCACCATCCGCTCGGGCGACTCCAGCATCACTGGGTCGGACAGGATCGAGGTGATCCGGCTGCGCGCCCGGTCGATCTCGGCGCGCACTGCACGGTCGTCGCGCTGGTTGAGATCGCCAGCCAGCAGTTGCTCCTCCAGCGTCCGGATGCGCTGCTCAAGAATCCTGATGTCGTCCAGCGCTGGGGTCCGGTTCAGGTCCGACTCCAGCACCACCGTCCTGCCTGCCTCCGACAGGGCGTCCGGCAACGACTCGACCAGCGACTCCAGTTCGGCCAATCGGGCAGCGCGGTCCCGCTGGTCCATCTCCAGCAGGGCGAGCCGCTTCTCCAGCCGGGCAGTGCCGAGACTGTGTTCGCGGGCGGCGTCGAGGGCACGCTTGATCCGCGTGATCTGCAGATCGTTGCGCTCAAGAATCTTGCGAGTGCGCGCGGCTTCGTGCCCGGACCGCCACCACCGCAGCGCCGTGTTCCGGTCCTTCGAGGTCAGTCCCGGCCAGTCCGGGTCGCCCCTCGGGAATCGTGGCATCGACCGGATCTCGGCGGACAGCCGCCTCTCCCGGTCGAGGTCGATCTCCCACTGCTGGCGCTGGCGATCCTCGTCGGAGGACATCATCGCCACCATGTCCTCGTAGCGGTCCAGCGCCTCCATGAGCGTCACGTCGTCCGTCGTGGTCGTCACGGTGTCGAGGAACCGGCTGAGAACGTCCTGCTTCATCAGAAGAGCACCATCCCCTCGGGCTCATCAGCGGCTTCGTCGTCTTCGACCACGGTGTCGATCTCGGCCTCGCCGGACAGGTCGAACAGTTCCCGGAACACGTCGAGCACTGCTTCGGCGTCCGCCGGGTCCACCGTGAACGGCTTGCCGTACGTGGTGACCACCTCGCGCCCGGAGAGCATCTCGACCTGCTCGGCGAGTTCATCCCCGATGATCCTGCCGTCGGCGAAGCCGTACTCGACCCCACCGAGGGTCGCGGTCCACGAGACCATGGTCCCGAACTGACTCATCCTCATCCTCCTACAGGGTGACCAGCGCGCCGAGCACGAGCGTCTTGAGGTCGTCGTCGCCCGCGACGTACGTCCCGCTGACCTCGCCGAACATGTCCTGCATCGCGGTCGTGACGATCTCGAAGGCGTAGAACTCGCCGTTGCTGTTCCGGTACGCCTTCATGGTGTACGAGTTCTTGGTCTTGCTCGCAGCCTTCTTCGGGTAGTAGCCGCCGTCAGCCTTCGACACGCTGACCGTCGGGCGAGTGTCCTGCTTCTCCCTGCCGATGGCCCGCGTGTGCCACCAGATCTCCTCCAGTTGCTTCAGGCCCGGAACCGAGTGCTCCATCGAGTGCCCGAACTCGTGGACGGCAGTCCCATGCATGTCGCCGCCGCGCACCGCGCCATCACCGCTGTAGTCGCTGATCGCGATGTGCCCGCTCTCGTACTGCTGGAAGCCACGGGTCCGCATCGAGAAGGTGTAGGACTTCGCGTCGTCCATCGCGTCCACCCACTCCTGCGGGTAGACCATCAGGGAGTCACGCAGCATCTCGACCTCGTCGGGCTTGAGATTGCGCTTGTGGCTGCCGTGACCCTTCTGGACCTTGTATGGGTACTTGGCGGACTTGAACGTCTGCTTGGTCGAGGTGGTCTTCCCCCGGATTCCGGAGATCACCTCGGAGAGCACGTCGCGCTGGATCTGGCCCCACTCGCGCTTGGCAGCCTTCTGGTCCTCGGTGCTGACCGGCTTGCGGCCCTCGGGCACGTCCCGGAACACCCGGACGTTGCGCGGGTACCGCTCAGCGTTCGGGTTGCCGAACTGGAAGTGCATCGTCTGCCCGTTCTGGAGCATCACCGACGCGGTCCAGCCACCCGGGCTGTACTGGGACGGGGTCGCCTTCGGCTCCATCGACGGGTGGATCCGCGCCGTGTGCGTGGTGACCTCCTTGCTGTACGGGTTGACCGTCTCGTACGTGAACAGGTCCCCGGGCTTCAGGTTGCCGACCAGATCCTTGACAGCGGCCTCGGCATCTGCCGACGGCGGGCTCCAGCGCACACCCCCGGAGGCGCCTGCCACATCCTCGGCCCAGATCTCGGCGTACTGCTCTCCAAGGCTGCGAATCTTCGGCGGGCGGTCCGTGGGAAGCCCGGCCTCCTCCCGACGGCGCGTCATCTCGGCTCGCGCCACGTCCATGACCTGCTTGCCGAAGCCCTGCACCTCGTCCAACACGGCGAGTGACTCAGCGGACAGCGGATTGCCCAGTTCAGGGCCGGACGAACTTGGAGATGCTGCCGCGTACTTGCTCTGGATCGACGCACGCTCACCGATCAGGCTCGCGTACTTCGTCTTGATCGGCTCGTACTTCTTCTGCAGTTCCGCGCGCTCCGCGACCAACTGCTGCTTCTTGACCAGATCCGTCTCCAGCGCGATCGCGACCATCTTGTCCTTGAGGACCGCGTTGATCGGGACCAGTTGCTTCTCGATGTCCTTGATCTGCGCCACGACATCCTTGTACTCGGGATCATCGAAGTACGTCTTGTACTCCATGGCGTCCTTGTCCGCCTTGGTCGCCAGCGTGGACAGGCCCATGGCGGTGCGGATCCGGTTGGCGACCGAGACATCCTGCTCGCGGAACGCCTTGGCGCTGTCGGCAAGATTCTTGACCGCCGCCGCGAAGTCCTCCTCCGGGGTGGTTGCCGGGACTGGAACCTCCGGGACCTCGGGGATGTCCGGCACCACATCGACCTCGGGCAGGTCGTCGCCCGCCTTGAGCCGGGCCAGCGTGTCCGCCATCTGCTCGTAGGACACCGCGACGCCGCCGGGGAGCGCCAGTTCGCGCCACATGCCCAGCGGGACGGTGCCACGCTTGCCCTCGATGATGTCCAGCAGTTCGTTGGCCTGACCGACCGTCGGACGCCCGCCGGGGCCAGTCTTGTCGGGCAGCGCCGCCTTGGTGGACTTGGACTGGAGCGCGTCCAGCACGGCCTCGGACTTCGGGGACCTCGCCGACGACCCATCAGGATTCTTGGTGATCTCCAGCGAGTTGGTCGGCAGGTCCATCTGCTTGTGGGAGACCTTCTCCTCCACCGTCGCGACACCCTCGCGCGGGGATCCGACGACGATGCCCTGCAGCCAGCGCCCGCGCGCCAGCCACTTCACCTCGGCACCCATCTCGATCCACTTGCCGTACCGGTCGCGCAACTGCCAGCGCCACGAGTCGCCTGCAGCCACCAGAACAGCGAGGACGGGAGCGTCGCCCTCGAAGATTCCTGACCATGCCGGAGCGAACGCAGACGCGGCGATCACCGGGTTCGGCTCGATCTTGCCGTGCGTGATGATCGTGGAGAAGCCGCCCCCGTAGGTGTCCTCCTTCTTCACCTTGCCGGTCAGCAGGATCTCGTCGCCCTCGTTGAGGTTCGCAGGCGGGTTGGAGGCCCACCACACGATCCGATGGCCCTCCTTGTCGTAGAACGTGATCTTGGTGCTGATGCCGAACTTGGTCTCGATCTTGGAGATGCCGACGATCCGGGCCGGGACCTTGGTGATCTTCGTGCCGACAGGGGAAACCAGTTCCTGCTTGATCGCCGCCAACTTGGCCTTCTTCTCGGCCAACTTCTGCTTCTCCCGGCGGTACGAGGTGATCGCGCTGACCACCAGTCCGAGGTACTTCGGATCCATGACCACGTCGGACAGCGCCGCACCGAGGTTGGCCCGGTAGTCCGTGTTCGTGATCGACACGCCTGCGCGCGCCCACTCCAGAACCTCGTCACGTTCGGTGCGGATCCGCTCCTTGTCGGCATCGGTCAGGTGCGGCAACGTGCCGTACCGCTGCCCGAACTTGTATTCGCCACCGTGCAGCAGCATGTCCACCATGTCGCGGGTGTTGACCAGTTCGGAGGTCTTCCTGAACCCGAACTTGTCCACCACGCGAATGGTCTGGAACAGCACCTCTCCCGACGGCAGGTACGCCTTCTCGCCCAGCCAGCCGTCGATGTCCTCCTCGCCCGTGTCGAACGGGTTCTTCCCGAGGGCGACCGAGTGCCCGAGGAAGTCGGCGAGACAGGACGATCCGACGTACTTGGTCTCCCCTGTCGCGCCCCGAAGCACGTAGGTGGTCTTGCGGTCCCGGTTCGTGTTGCAGTAGTCGCAGTGCCCGGCCATCGACTTGTCGATGTCCACCTTGGCGATCTCGTCGGGCGCGTTCGGGTTCCGGTTGACGATCGCGGACTCCGGCTTGCTGCCGTCGATGACAGCGGCCAGTTCCCACTTGCTGTCCAACTTCGGGCGCCCTTGGGTCTGGACCTCCCACTTGCCGCCGTCGGTCTTGCGGGCCAGCACGTGGATCCGACCCGTCAACCCCTTCTTGACGGCCCGATCGTTGATCTTCGCGACCTTCTGGCGCAGTTCAGCGAGATCGTAGGAGTCGATGATCGCCGACCACGCCTCGTCGTCCCACGGCGGCTCGGGCTCGTCAGTGGTCGAGATGCCGGGCGGCTGTGGGACCGACACGCTCGCCTTCGGCTCAGGCAGGTCTGACCCCTTGCTCGGAGTCTTGGCCTCCTCGACCACGCCCTTGAACAGGGAGTCGAACGAGAACGGATCGACCTCCTCGTGCTTGGCCTCCTTCTTGGCCCTCGCAGCCTTCTCATCGACCCGCAGCGAGGAGGTGAAGAGGTTGACCTCCTTGCCGTTGTCGTTGCGCCGCACCCGAGCAACACCCTCGGACGGGGACCCGATGATCTCGCCGAACACCTCGGCGCCCTTGTAGAACCACGAGACGATCGCGCCCATCTCGATCCACTTGCCGTCGGCGTCGCGGAGTTGCCACTTCCATGACTCGCCGCCAGCCACGAGCGCCGTCAGGATGGCGCGCTGAAGATTCTTGGAGCGCATGCCTGACAGGGTAGTGCCGCACCACCCACCAGCCCCGCCTGCGCCACTCGCCGCCACTGACTCGGACGGCCAGACCGTCATTGGGGCCTTCAACTTGGACAGTGAGGGAGGGTTCGTCAGCCACCGCTTCGCGTTGCCGTCCGCAGCAACCCCCATCTTGGTGTAGTCGGTGTCCGCGACGAACGACCCATCAGGTCCGATGTAGCCGGTCTCCACCGGGATGCCCGCCTCGCGCGCCATGGCGACGATCTGCGCGTCATGGAACGAGATCCGGTCCTTCTTGTTCCGGGGCAGCCTGATCCGGCGAATCTTGGTCAGATCCACGCCTCCGAGCATCTGGACCTCGCGGTACGGGACGTTGCTGTCCCGGATCGCCTGATGCGTGCTGGACAGCGTCTCCGGCATCACGTCCGACATTCCGCCGATCGTGGGGTCGCCAATCGAGTCGCCCTCGGTCGTGGTGGCTCGCTCCGGTTCGATGTCGAGCACCCACTTCCCGTAGTTGAAGTGTGCGACGCCCGTGATGTCGTCGTCAGCCCGGAGGAAGCCGTACACAGGCCGTGGACGACGGTCATCGAACTCGATGCCGAACATCCTCTTCTCGGCGTCGTCGCGCAACGACGGCCCGTTGTCGATGGTGGACCCACCACGGGGGAAGATCCCGCCGAACCGCAGCGCGTGGCTCAACTGCTCGGTGGTCGTGTTCAGCGAGATCTGGTGCCCAGCGGGGATCTCGTACCCCTCCCCGACGGTGTCGTAGTCCACGTCGCCGCTCGGGGCGGACATGAGCAGTTCGCCCTCGGGCGCGGGCCGGATGGTGTCGAGAAGCCCCTCGCCGACCTTCTTGGCCTCGACAAGATTCTTGGCACTGCCCATCCGGTAGTCAGGCTCGTCACTGTCGGTGTGATGGTTGACCGCGATCACCGAGTACCCGCTCGCAGTCTTGCG